>Ga0209489_100812_pt1 | contig 62298 bp, 30 predicted proteins | sample SiratrowhiteBW_FD_187527 | JGI IMG/M metagenome (GOLD analysis project Ga0209489, IMG submission 187527) | Root nodule microbial communities of legume samples collected from California, USA - Siratro white BW (SPAdes) (version 2) | ecosystem: Host-associated > Plants > Roots > Nodule | place... | reverse complement strand
ATATATATATATATATATATATATATATATATATATATATATATATATAATCAGTTATTTGGTTTTAGATATTACAGCTAGATATTATATTTTAACGTAATAAAGATCTTGATATTACCTTTACGATGGAAAACAGTTAAGAGGAATAATTTCAGTGTATCTCTGATGATGAAGATGAATATGGTGAGTGAGAACTCCTCAAATTTTCTCCCATCTCTTGTTTAATGGTTCTGTGTTTCCTATCTCTCGGCATTCTCAATTGCTTTTTGTAATAAACCAAAAGTAATATATAAATAACTTTCTGAGAACTAGAAAAGTTTAAGAGCAATATAGCAGCGAAGAATTTGCAAAAGAAAGTGGTAGTGCAAGCATCCTACAAGCTTCACCACTATATCAGTAAAGTCGTGATACAATCTCATCATCATTCGGTGCATTTAAAAGTACCATGTTCATGAATTAAAACTATATAAATAAATAAATTGGTGATCATATCGAAGCTTCAAGCCTTCAGCATATCAACAGTTTTGTAAGTTAGTCTCAGTTAGACAGAAAAAAAAAAAAAAAAAAAAAAAAACAGCAAACACCGGCATATCGAGATTCTCAACTGCTTAATTTAGTTGTCAATCTTTCGTCTCCTTCCTTTTGTTTTGTCTTATGACAGCATGGACCAGGATCAAAGGTGAGGCGAAATTACACCGATAACCACATATTGCATGCATGGTGGATGTTTATCTCTTCTTCAACCCAAATATATTTGGAGATGGAGATGGAGATGGAGATGATTAAGTGATAAATGTTATTAAATTTGTTTTACTATTGTTAAAAATAAATCAATGTGTACATAGACAATTATCCATATGTAATGGAACCATAGGACTCTTTTTTAATAGACTAAGGCTGCAACTTTCTTCACCCAATAATTTCTCCTGCACTCGCAATCAAATGAGAGTATTTTATATCATTCACTTCTGGTGACTTCATTCTTGACCAAAAGACCACTTCTAAAATGGAAATTCTTTATTTATTCTTTTCGACTCTCTTTCTTTCATTTTTCCACTACCTTATTTTCACTTCTAATCCAAACAAAGGCTTATTAAATTAAATGTGATTCAAATCTAACTTATCAATGACATCATTCTCTTTCTGAGTTAGATTAGGGTCATACTTCCATTATTTGCTATATTAAATAACAAGTTGTGGAAATTTATTAAGATATGTTTTGAATTGAATATTGTTCTTTGAAAACATATACATAGTACATGAGTGGAATTTGAGGCAACTGTTTGTTTGGTGAATTAGTCTTGATTACAGGTGGAGCAGGAGCAACTGTTTTCTACAATTTGAGGCAACAGCCTACACTTGATTTGCCTGTGATTGTTTATGACTTAGAACTTCTTTTCCAACCAATGCTGATGCTTGGAATCAGTGTTGTAGTTGCTTTCATTGTCATTTTTTCCTGAGTGGATGCTGACACTTTTGCTAATAATATTTTTCGTTGGTAAAAATTACGGATCAAAGTTTCTTTCCTCTGATGTGATGTGAGTGTTAAGGGTGTTGACACATGGAAGAAAGAAACCGTTATGAAGAAGATTAATTAATGGCTTCATTAAACATCACCCTCTTTTATATTTTAAATTTCTTTCAAGTTTTGCATTCTGATGCTTGTGAATGCATCCATGTTATGATTCCGGGAAGCTAAGAAGACTTCACGGATTGATGGTAAGTGGTTTGATACTATTTCCATTCTACCTTTTCTGTATATGTGAGTTTTATCAGACATGTCATGCTATTTCTGAATCTATTCAAGCATATTGCAACTCCAGAAGATGCTACAAATTATATTCAAATAGAAGACCCTGCCAAAGACGATACTATTAAACTAAGGAAAAAATTAGTACAAAATACTGAGAGTTATTGATTCTATATATGTGGAACATATATTCTTTTTAATGAAATCTAAAACTGTCATGCAGGTTTCTGTAGTTGAGAACATTCGTTGGAAGGAACTTGTACTTCTTCTTTCTGGCTGGATCATGATTCTTGGATTAGATAATTGGAAAAGTTGGTATCCATGAGTAGTTCTAATCACAGTTTGAGTTTTTCATTTTCTGTTCATTGGTAAACATAATATGAAGATAACCCATGTCTCTGTTTAGAAATCAAACAGAAACACACAACAACTTGCTCACGGGTATATATATTGGCTAATAAATATTTTCGGGAATAAACTACTAGGAGAATTTGATGAACCATCAAATGTTGTCGTGGTGATTGCTGACTATTTTACTTATTTATTTACTTTCAGGTTCCCATAGCTGTAGGAATATGAGGCTGTGCATCTATACAAAGGGAAGAGAATCATAGCATCCAAGGGAGATCAACAAACACTTTTTTTGAGAAGTTAGAGTACAACTTCTTTTAACTTGTGCCTCTGGCAATAAAGTGAGTGTTCCTCTAATTGTTGTGACAAATGACAATGAAGAAGTGTAGCACAAATGAACCGTGATTCAAAATGAGCTTATTGTAGAAGAACCACAAGAAGTAGCAATAAGGAGGTCTTAAAAAGAGAAGAGATCAATTATTTCGAATGACTGTGTATTATATCTACATGTGTTAGAAAGTGATTCAAGCATTAATGATAATGATCTAGTTACATTTTCCGAAAATGGTTAGATGCTATGAAAGAAGAGTTGAAGTCTATGAGATATAATGATGTTTGGAACCTTGTAGAATTGCCAAAAGGTTGCAAGAGAATTGGTTTTAAGACTAAATGTGACTCTCATGACAATCTTGAATGTTATAATACTAGACTTGTTGCGAAGAAATTTACTCAAAAAGATGGTGTTGACCATAAAGAGACATTTTCACCTTTCTCACAAACTTTCTTCGAGATTATCAAGACACTAGTAACCCATTATAACTTAGAGTTACATCAAATGAATGTGAAAAATGTCTTTCTTGAAGGATATTTAGAAGAGAATTTTATATGGCCCAACCATTGGGATTCTCAATTGAAGGAAAGGAATGCATGGTGTGTAAGTCAAAGAAATAAATATATGGACGTAAGAAAGCTTGGTATTTGAAGTTTAGTAATACTATTCTTTCTTTTGATGAGTGAGTGATATGCAATTGCCATGACTCAAATTAGTTCCTATTCTTGATATGAAATTATGATGTACCTAATATAAAGAATGTTTTAGTTCCTTGATGTGCATTATGTTTATTTAGTTTGTTGGGTTCATAAGCATATATATCATTTGAGTCAAGTAGGAGAATATAAGGTTTTATGTCTCATGTGAGAGGCAAGTGACTTGTTAATTAATGTAAATAAATTAATAGTAAAGGATAAAACAACGATTGGGCTAATGAGAATTAGTTTCTGAGTTATATCTATATAACACATAAACAAATGTCCCCTCTATGACATGTAGTTATGTTTCTTTGCCCTTCATCCATCAAGAAGAGATATAGTACAACAAAGAGTCAAAGGGAGTAAAACTTTGAATCATCATTCATCTAATTGAATCTCCATAGCACTGAAGAATAATCTCTCATATAGAAAGAGAACCATAATCATTAATCTAATCGAATATCTAGAATACTATAGCGTAATCTCTCATGGAGAAAGTTACACATATTTTGTCCATAATGATTTGTGAGAATTACTTAAGATCTTGTTTTGGTATATGCCAAAAATGGAGGTCAAGAATGAAGTTATCATAAGTGAATGATGTAAAAATATTCTCACATTATCTGGCGTGTAGGACAAATTATGAGGTGAAGAAAGTTGCAGCCTTAGTCTATGAAAAAAGGATCACATGAGTCCCACATATGGATAATTGTCTATATTCATGTTGATTTATTTTTTAAACTAGTAAAACAAACTTAATCACATATCTAAACTTAATTAATCATCTCTTTCTCCAAATATATTTAGGTTAAAGAGATGAAGATGCACAATGCAGTATGTGGTGATCAGTGTAATTTTGCTGCACCTTTGCTCGTTCATGCTGTCAATTTGCAAAACAAAAGGAATGAGACAAAAGATTGACAAATAAATTAAGCAAACGAGACAAATTATTATTTTTATTAAAAAAAATCTGAGAGTTGCAACAGGTAGGAAACAAAGAACTGTGAAACAAGAGATAGAAGAAAATTTGAAGAGTTCTCGCTCACCACATTCATCTCATCATTAGAGATACACTGATAATTATTCCTCCTAAGAGTTTTTCACCGTAAAGACCTTTTGTATTTCATGATTGGCAAATATATGCTCCTTGCTTACTATTAATTATTGTTTTGAGCCATACAACAACGACCCTAGCAGTTTAACATTAGAAAAAAAAATTAACATACGAGTAATACAATTAAGAGAATCAATCTTGAACTAGGCGTCAAAACCAATAAAGTGGGAGGGTTAGCATAAAAGGGGTGCCAAAAAATGTCTTCTTTGTTTAAGTAAATGTACATGTGTGTCCATGTATACTTGCAGAAAAAAAAATCTGAGCTATTGAAAAATAATGAAAATTTAAGGTATTATGACCAAATTATTATTTATATTCCATTCCAATATTAAGCCAAAACAGTGGTAACCACAAAAGGAATATTCCAATGGAGTTATGATAAAATCATAATACAAACCGAAAAGAAAAGAAAGAAGAAATTCACAATTATTAAAACCAGGTTTCACAATTTGAAGCGATGGACAAAAGACAAGATAGCTAGAGACCAATAAAAGCATATCAGAGGCCTGCTTATTCTGACCTGAGATTTGTTTTCTTGCACCTAATTTTTTATTGAATTAAAATAACATGATCAAACAGGGAAGTTCCTATTTGAAGTGAAGATTTTGAAAAAAAATCTATATAACTGTTATGGTGCTGCTCATTTGAGGCAAATTAAGCATAGGAACATCATACTAGTAAAAGGACTAAGATATTGAATTTTGAAAACAGCTGAGGATCTAAAGAGACATAATGGGTGTGCATGACATATCACAAAGTTTGGATGTGAAATGGGTTGCTGGAAAGGTTGTCATTGGTGTGCTTCTTCTTGTCACAGTCTCCGCTGAGAACACCACCTCACAATCCAATCACACTACTGAGGTTACCAATCCTCATGCCAAAGTATTTTACCACCACACTTGGCCGGTAAGAGACTTCACTAATACTCTCATACCCACTTTCATATAAAAATATGTTGTCATAAGATTTTGTGTCAATTTCAAATTATCACTACAGTAATAACTTTATTTGGGGCAATGAATGTGGATTAGTATTTGTACGTCAAGAACTTTGAATTGGAATTAACTGTGTTGTTTTATTTTTGTGTTGTGTGCAGAGTATGAAATTTGGATGGAAAATAATAGTAGGAAGCATAGTTGGATTCCTAGGATCAGCATTTGGGAATGTTGGAGGTGTTGGTGGGGGTGGTATCTTCGTGCCCATGCTTAACCTCATTATTGGATTTGATGCAAAATCAGCAATAGCAATATCAAAATGTAAGTGTCCCCAAAAAAAAAGGAAAAAAAAGAGAACACAATAAACTTTTGATATATCTTCTCTTATGTTTTTTTTTTATAAAATATGGAGTACAATATATAACAAATTAGAAGTAATAATTATTTACCACCCAAACTGTTGCTGAATAGAAATGCATACTCCCTTAACAAAACAATTATTAGGAAGTAAACGAATACTCCTTACCAAAACTATTACTAGTAAGTGAATCTAGGGTATTCATAGAGTGACCAGCTGAGAAAATATTTATTATTTGACCAAACCACACAATGCATTGTTAATTTCACTTGCCAGTCTCAAACTTCTATGCCTTTCTTGGAAATTAGGTGATTCAAACTAGAGAGACTCTTTATCCTTAGAAACATTAAGTGACAACTCCTTTTTCTGATTCCTAATATCCTCTGGTTTTTTGAAGTTTTGGTTTGCCTTAAAATTTCATCAACCTCTTCTATCTTTTCCTTGGGCCTAAATAAACTCTCTCTTCTATCTTTTTCTGAAGAATATTATTTTTCAAGTCAGGTACATAATAGACGTCCTCCATAGTACCTTATTTTCCATTCTTGGTTGAGTCTTTAAAAGGCACATGTCCATCTTCTTTCTCTTGTATGCCAAGAAAGAGATGTTTGTGCCCACACATATGATTGTTAGCACTAGTGTCTAGATACCACACCATGTCACTATCCAAAGTGATATCTTCATTAGCCATCATGAGGATACCTTCATCTTTTGTTTCATCTTCCTCGACTAAATTTGAATTTGCTCCCACTTTCTTCTAGGCATAGCAAAATTTACATTGATGCACCATCATTCTTCTCAAAAATTGACTCATCAAGAGCTCCATACAACATGTACAAAATTGTCTTATCTTTCGACAGTGTCTATTTTAATCAAAGTTTTGTTGGGCTGCAGAATGTCCTATGATATTTTCTGGTTCTTCAAAACCTTCTTGCAAAACTTCTCAAGAATCTTGAAATCCAAGAAAGACTTTCATTTAAATGTTGTTATAGCTCTGGTATCAATTTGATAACAGAGAACAAAGAATATTTTAATTTTCTATTGGAAGAGAGAGAAAAGAGACCACAATAATCTAAAGGATATATCTCTCCTCTTATTTCTTATAAGTACCTTGTATAATTTGAGAATAGACTTTTCAAATTCATCTTTCTACTCATATGTTATAATTAACATTAAAAATACAAAATTATAAGTAATAATTATTAACCATCCAAATCCCTGTTGAATAGAAATAAATATCCCTTAACAAACTGATGATTTTTGAGTCTAATGCTAACAGATATTAATACATTTTCACCAAATTCGGACTGCAGAAAATATGTTAATATTATTACTAACATTACATAACAATTAATTAAGTACTTGTGATTCCATTAGGATTTTGTTGAAAAAGACTTCTCAATGATTTACAGCCAAAAAAAAGTGCTTGCACATTAATTCTTCAGAGCAATTCATATATGATGATCATGATAATGTCAATAAACTTCGAGTCAGGAACAAACAATCCTAATAAAATGTATATTTATCACATTATTTAAATGTTAATATGCATGTGCATAAACAAATATATTTTCAATAAAAATATTTCTGTAGGAGTGACATTGACACCATTCATTGCCATTATGTGCCTTTAAGTTAGATTCAGGTCAAAGCTCAAAACAGCATTGACATGACCACTTGGTATAGATGATGATATATATTTTGAAACTTCAAAAAATATATATTAATAAACAACAAGGCATTTGAATTTAAAATATTAGGCTGACATGACCTTGACATGGCCATTAGTTAGTTAAGATATATGACCAGTTAAATTCTGATAAAGAGAAATGGATTGCTTAAACTTTCTCATGAACTATCTAGGACTCTTGACCTCTCCACCACAGAGGTGTTCTAAACATAAAAATCCCTGAAAACTCTTTTAATAAATAGCTATTGATCTTATTTCCTTTGTACTTGTTGCTATTTTTCTCCTATTGTTTTGAATATTATCTTTTGAAACTTACACGGATGAAATATATGCATGTTTCCATACTTTTGAAGGCATGATTACTGGTGGAGCAACAGCAACAGTTTTCTACAATTTGAGGCAGAGACACCCCACACTTGATTTGCCCGTGATTGATTATGACTTGGCACTTCTCTTCACCCCAATGTTGACGCTTGGAATCAGTATTGGAGTTGCTTTCAATGTCATTTTTCCTGAGTGGATGCTAACAGTTTTGCTAATAATACTTTTCGCTGGTAAGAATTACTCATCAAACTTCAAAATTCAGACACTATTGATTTGCTCAATTAATTTCTTTCATCTGATGTGATCTGAATGTCAAACAGGCATTTCAACTAAATCCTTCTTTAAGGGTGTTGATACATGGAAGAAAGAAACCATTATGAAGAAGGTTAATTAATTGCTTCATTAAACATCACTTTGCTTTGTATTTTAAATTTCTTTCAAGTTTTGCATTCTGATACTTGTGCATGCATCCATGCTATGATTCCAGGAAGCTAAGAAGAATTCACGGATTGAAGGTAAGTGGTTTGATACTATTTCCATTCTACCTTTCTGTATATGTGAGTGTTTATCAGACATGTCATGCTATTTTTTAATCTAATCAGACATTGCAACTCCAGAAGATGCTGCTCATTATATTCAAACAGAAGACCCTGCCAAAGAGGATACTAAAGAACCAAGGAAAAAAGTACTACAAAAATACTTGAAGTTATTGATTCCATTATGTGCAACGTCTATTCTTTCAAATGAAATCTAAAACTGTTCTGCAGGTTTCTATTGTTGAGAACATTCGTTGGAAGGAACTTGGACTTCTTTTTGCTGTCTGGATCACGATACTTGCATTAGAGATCGGAAAAGTTGGTACCCTTTATAAGCTGTTCCTCGCAAAAATTGAGTTTTTCAATTCTTGCATTGGGCTTCATTGTTCAACATAATCTGATGATAATATATGCCTCTTTTTTGGAACAGAATTACGCAAGAACTTGCTCTAAAACATATTGGGCAGTGAATATAATCCAGGTACAAACTACTATAGGAGAATTCAATTTCTGGAAACCATAGTTGTCATCTTATAGTTTTTAACTCTCCTTAATGAGGCTAAATATGGCCTCATTGTTCAATGTGAGTACACAAGAGCTAAGAGGTTCATATGTTTTTGGTTCTAGGAGCAATGAAACCAACAATGTGATTATCATGGTGAATATTTAATTCACTTGGTTATTTATTCTTGTGATTTAGGTTCCCATAGCTGTAGGAATGAGTTCATACCAGGCCATGAGACTATACAAAGGGAAGAGAACCATAGCATCAAAGGGAGATCAACAAACACAATGGCGTGTGTGGCAGTTAATTCTATTTTGTGGTTGTGGGACACTTGCTGGCACAATTGCTGGTTTGTTAGGCCTCGGTGGAGGGTTCATCTTGTCACCCCTTTTCCTTGGAATGGGAATCCCTCCTCAGGTACCTTTCGTTCTTCTTTTTCTTCATTAAGTCTGTCTATGTAGATTTCTCATGGAAAGCACTCTGATTGGGGAATATTTGACAAAGGTGGCGAGTGCTACATCCATTTTGGCAATGTCATTTTCTGCATCTATGGCTGCGCTGGAATATTACCTTCTCAAACGTTTCCCCGTTCCGTATGGTAAGTATGCATGAATGAATGAACAATGTGGTAGATGAGGAGTAATTTTGGTTAGTTCCAAGAGCTTAATGAAGCAATAACTTGTCATATGTTATGAACATTTTGTGTTAAAACTTTGGATATGGTGTTGCAGCCCTTTACTTGGTAGCTATAGCCACTGCTGCTTCACTTGTTGGACAGCATTTGGTGAGAAAGGTGGTTGCCGTATTGGGGAGAGCATCAGTGATCATTTTCATCCTAACCTTCACACTTATTGTTAGTGCAGTTTTACTAGGTAAGTGTAAGATGGTTTTATTTGCACAGTGTTTTAGTGCAGTTTTATGGGGCAAATGTAAAATGGTTTTATTTGGTGGCAGGTGGAGTGGGAGTTGTACACATGATTCAAAAGATTGAACATAAGGAGTACATGGGATTTGGAAACCTTTGCATGTACAAGGTTAAATATTAAGGTTCTTGAGGCCTAATATTCAAGGGCAGGGCTCCTTAATGCAGTTTATTATTGAAGAAAGGATCTTTATTTACATGAGTGCCAATTTTTTGTATTTTATTTTGGTGTATACTTTCAGTTCACTTGAGAACAAAAATTCGTTGTATTGGTTTTCAAACTTCAACAATTAATCGGAAGAAACATTTTGAGTTCACATTTCTTAGGGTCCAGGGCTTAAGCCACAACATTTGTTTTATCTATATTTGTATATGTATTTCATTTGTTTATCTTTAAAATTCAATCCAAGCAATCTTTGATGTCTGTATGTTTAAAACCTGCAAGTAATTAATATATCATCCTTTAGTGGATGTTAATTTCCTAAAATTGTATGTTTTTAAATGAAATCTAAATTCCCATAAATTGAAAACAATAAAACAAAAAACAGTATGAAAAAAAGAATAAAAAATTGCTTGCGAGGTTATTCATATATGATTATGGCGACAAATGTGCAATATATGGGTCTTAGGATATACTTCAACAAATTTATTAAAAGAAGAAGAAAAAATTCTTAAACATAAGTCAACATGACCCTTATGAATCATTTTATCATGTTATTTATGGAATAGAATAATAAAATAACTATTAAGTTTATTAATATTACATTAAATGTTTAAAACTATTAAGGTTAACGTTGAAAATAGGGTGTTGCATTCTGCACCTCCATGATTTTAAATTTGCACCCTCATGATGGGATAAAATGTGTGATCCAAAATGTATTAATACATTAAAAATTGAACAATTCAAAACGTATATTTGAATGTCCTGATACATTTTGGATTGTACGTTCCAAAAGATATACTCCAAATCCAGAAATACATCTTGAAATATATAATCCGGAATACATTAGTATAGTATATTTTAGATTTCACATTCTGCAAGGTATGTGTTTTTTTTTAAAAAAAAAAAAAAACTTATGAATAAAGGAATTGAGTCTATGCATGCTAACATCCAGGGGAGGCTTGCCTTATTGACACAGACTAGTTAACCAATTTATCATTTTGGAGATCCCACGTTTATTAAAGATAAGATCTTTCAATAATATATGAGTATGTGCAAACCTTATCTTACAAGCCACTTAAACAATCTTGGCATGAGGGCCGTAATACAAAAAAATCAAAAAGATCTAAAAATTAAGTGATTCTCACATTATTAAGGACAAAATATATTCAGTGATATGAAGATTCAATTAAATGAATGACAATGCAAAGTTTCACTACCTATCTTGTTTTATCCTTTATTATTAATTTATTTATTTTAATTCACTTGTCTCTGAGACATAAAACCTTACATTCACCTACTTGGATCAAATGACATTGTATACGTTTATTAACCAATATACGAACAAACTAAATAAATATAATAAGCGTTAAGGGATTAAAACATTCTTTATATTAGGTACATCGTAATTTCACTGAACTTTTTTAATCATGACAATTGTATATCACTCATGATCAAAAGAAAGAATAATATTATTAAACATTCTCTTCTAAATCTTTTTTAAGAAAGACAATTTTCACATTCATTTAATGTAACTCTAAGTTATAATGGGTTACTAGTGTTATGATAATCTGAAGGAATTAAAATGTCTTTTTATAGTCAACACCATTTTTCTAAAATGTCTCTTTATAGTCAACACCATTTTTTTGAGTAAAATCTTTTGTAACAAGTCTAGCCTTATAACATTTAAGATTGTCATTAGAGTCACATTTAGTTTTAAAACCAATTCTCTTGTAACCTTTTGACAATTCTACAAGATTCCAAACATCATTATATCTGATGGGCTTCAACTCTTTTTTCATAGCATCTAACCATTTTTCAAAATTATCACAATTTATAGCTTATGAAAACGTAACTAGATCATTATCATTAATGCATGAATCACTTTCTAACCCATGTAGATATATATACTACGTAGATCTCTTTTCTTTTTGAGACCTCCTTGTTGCTGCTTCTTGTGGTTCTTAAGCTCATTTTGAATCATGCTTCATCAGTGTGCTGCACTTCTTCATTGTCATTTGTCACAACAATTAGAGGAATACTCACTTTATTGCTAGAGGCACAAGTTAAAAGAAGTTGTACTCTAACTTCTCAAAAAAAGTGTTTGTTGATCTCCCTTGGATGCTATGATTCTCTTCCCTTTGTAAGATGCACAGCCTCATATTCCTACAGCTATGGGAACCCGAAAGTAAATAAATAAGTAAAATAGTCAGCAATCACCACGAAATGGTTCATTAAATTCTCCTAGCACTTTATTCCTGAAAAGATTCATTAGCTAATATATATACCCTTGAGCAAGTTGTGGTGTGTTTCTGTTGATTTCAAAACAGAGACATGTATCGTCTTCATATTATGTTTACCAATGCACAGAAAATGAAAAACTCAAATTGTGAGTAGAACTACTCATGGATACCAACTTTTCCATTATCTAATCCAATAATCATGATCCAGCCAGAAAGAAGAAGTCCAAATTCCTTCCAACGAATGTTCTCAACTACAGAAACCTGCATGACAGTTTTAGATTTCATTAAAAATAATAGATGTTCCACATAAATGAAATCCACTTTGAGTATTTTGCACTACTTTTTTCCTTGGTTCATTAGTTTCGTCTTTGGCGGGGTCTTCTATTTGAACATAATTTGTAGCATCTTCTGGAGTTGCAATATGTTTGAATAGATTCAAAAATAGCATGACCTGTCTGATAAGCACTTACATAACAAAAGGTAGAATGGAAATTGCATCAAACAACTTACCATCAATCCGTGATTTCTTCTTAGCTTCCTGGAATCATAACGTGGATGCATTGACAAGCATCAGAATGCAAAACTTGAAAGAAATTTGAAAAATAAAAGAGGGTGATGTTTAATGAAGCAATTAATTAACCTTCTTCATAACGGTTTCTTTCTTCCATGTGTCAAGACCCTTAAAGAAGGATAATTGAAAGGCCTGTTTAACACTCACATTACATCAGAGGAAAGAAACTAATTGAGCAAATCAATAGTGCCTGAATTTTGAAGTTTGGTCAGTAGTTTTTACCAACAAAAAATATTATTAGCAAAAGCATTAGCATCCACTCAGGAAAAAATGACAATGGAAGCAACTCCAACACTGTTTCCAAGCATCAGCATTGGTTGGAAAGGAAGTTCTAAGTCATTATCAATCACAGGCAAATCAAGGGTAGTGTGTTGCAGCAAATTGTAGAAAACAGTTGCTGCTGTTCCACCAGTAATCATGACTAATTCACCAAACAAACAGTTGCCTCAAATTCCATTCATGTACTATGTATAAGTTTCCGAAGAAGAATATTCAATTCAAAACAAATCTTAATAAATAGCAAAGAATGTGAAGTATGAGCCTAATAAAGAAATTCCATTTTAGAAGTGGTCTTTTGGTAGATGCCAAGGATGGAGGTCAAGAATGAAGTTATCAGAAGAAGTGAATGATATAAAATACTCTCATTTGATTTGGAGTGTAGGAGAAATTATGGGGTGAAGAAAGTTGCAACCTTAGTAAAAGGGTCCCATGAGTCCCATTACATATGGATAATTGTCTATATCCACATTGATTTATTTTAACTAGTATCACTTAATCATCTCCATCTCCAAATATATTTGGGTTGAAGAAGAGATAAACATTCACTATGCATGCAGTATGTGGTGATCAGTGTCATTTCGCCGCACCTTTGATCCTCCTCCATGCTGTCATAAGACAAAACAAAAGGAAGGAGACGAAAGATTGACAACTAAATTAAGCAGCTGAGAATCTCTATGTGCCGCTGTTTGCTGTTTTTTTTTCTGTCTAATTGAGACTAACTTACAAAACTGTTGATGTGCTGAAGGCTTCAAGCTTCGATATGATCACCAATTTATTTATTTATACAGTTTTAATTCATAAAAATGATACTTTTAAATGCATCGAATGATCATCACATTGCATCACGATTTTACTGATATAGTGGTGAAGCTTGTAGGATGCTTGCACTACCACTTTCTTTTGCAAATTCTTCACTACTATATTGCTCTTAAGCTTTTCTTGCTCTCAGAAAGTTATTCATATATTATTTTTTGTTTATTACAAAAAGCAATTGAGAATGCCCAGAGAAAGGAAATACAGAACCATTAAACAGGAGATGCGAGAAAATTTGAGGAGTTCTCACTCACCATATTCATCTTCATCATCAGAGATACACTGAAAATTATTCCTCTTAACTGTTTTCCATCGTAAAGGTAATATCAGCATCTTTATTAGAATAAAATATAATATGTATCTGTAATATCTGAAAACCAAATAACTAATTATATATAATATTTATAATATCTGATTGTGTATTTCATAGTGGCATATTTATACTCCTGCTTACCATTTTTTTTTAACAGCCAAAAAAAAAAAAAAAAACTCCTGCTTACCATTAATTATTGTTTTGAGCCACAGAACAACGATACCTGCAGTTTAACAATAGGAAAAATTAACATAGTAATACAATTAAGAGAATCAATCTTGAACTAGGCGTCAAAACCAATAAAGTGGGAGGGTTAGCATAAAAGGGGTGCCAAAAAATGTCTTCTTTGTTCGTTGCAGAAAAAAAAAAATCTGAGCAATTGAAAAATAATGAAAATTAAAGCTATATTTTGACCAAATTGTTATTTATATTCTATTTCAATATGAAGTCAAAACAGTGGAAACCACAAAAGGATTATTCCAATGGAGTTATGATAAAATCATAATACAAACGAAAAAGAAAAAGAAAATTCACAATTACTAAAACCAGGTTTCACAATTTGAAGCACAAGACATAAAAGACAAGATAGCTAGAGACCAATAAAAGCATTTCAGAGGCCTGCTTATTCTGACCCGAGATTTGTTTTCTTGTACCTAAATTTTGATTGAATTAAAATAACATAATCAACCAGGGAAGTTCCTATTTGAAGTGAAGATTTTGAAAAAATCTATATAACTGTTATGGTGTTGCTCATTTGAGGCAAATTAAGCATAGGAACATCATAGTACTGAAAACTAAAAAGACTAAGATTTTGAATTTTGAAAACAGCTGAGGATCTAAAGAGACACAATGGGTGTGCATGATGTATCACAAAGGTGGAATGTGAAATGGGTTGCTGGAAAGGTTCTCATTGCTGTGATTCTTCTTGTCACAGTCTCAGCTGAGAACACCACCTCACAATCCAATCACACTACAGAGGTTGAAACCAATCCTCATGCCAAACTATTTTACCAACACACTTGGCCGGTAAGAGACTTCACAAATACTCTCATACCAACTTTCATATAAAAATATGTTCTCATAAGATTTTGTCAATTTCAAATTATCACTACAGTGATAACTTTATTTGGGGAATGCATGTGGATTAGTATTTGTACGTCAAGAACTTTGAATTGGAATTAACTTTGTGTTGTTTTTTATTTTTGTGTTGTGTGCAGAGTATGAAATTTGGATGGAAAATAATAGTAGGAAGCATAGTTGGATTCCTAGGATCAGCATTTGGGAATGTTGGAGGTGTTGGTGGGGGTGGCATCTTTGTGCCCATGCTTACCCTCATTATTGGATTTGATGCAAAATCAGCAATAGCAATATCGAAATGTAAGAACCAGTACTATTTGCACATTAATTTTTCAGACAATTCAGATATGATGATCTCGATAATGTCAACAAACTTCAAGTCGGAACAAACAATCCTTATAAAATATATATTTATCACGTGATTTAAATAGTTAATAGGCATATGCATGAACAAATATATTTGAATTTAAAATATTAGGCTGACATGACCTTGACATTGCCATTGGCTAGTTAAGATAAATGACCAGTCAAATTCTGATAAAGAGAAATGGATTGCTTAAACTTTCTCATGAACTATCCAGGACTCTTGACCTCTCCACCACAGAGGTGTTCTAAACATCAAAATCCGTGAAAACTCATTTAATAAATAGCTTTTGATCTTATTTGCTTTTACTTGTTGCTATTTTTCACCTATTGTTTTGAATATTATTCTTTTGAAACTTACATGGATCGAAAATATGTGCATGTTTCCATGCTTTTGGTGAAGGCATGATTACTGGTGGAGCAACAGCAACTGTTTTCTACAATTTGGGGCAAAGACATCCCATACTTGATTTGCCCGTGATTGATTATGACTTAGCACTTCTCTTCACCCCAATGTTGACGCTTGGAATCAGTATTGGAGTTGCTTTCAATGTCATTTTTCCTGAGTGGATGCTAACAGTTTTGCTAATAATACTTTTCGCTGGTAGGAATTACTCATCAAACTTCAAAATTCAGACACTATTGATTTGCTCAATTAATTTCTTTCATCTGATGTGAGCTGAATGTCTAACAGGCATTTCAACTAAATCCTTCTTTAAGGGTGTCGATACATGGAAGAAAGAAACCATTATGAAAATGGTAAATTAATTGCTTCATTAAACATCACGCTCTTTTATATTTTAAATTTCTTTCAAGTTTTGCATTCTGATACCTGTGCATGCATCCATGCTATGATTCCAGGAAGCTAAGAAGAATTCACGGATTAATGGTAAGTGCTTTGATACTATTTCCATTCTACCTTTCTGTATATGAGTGTTTATCAGACATGTCATTTCTATTTTTTAATCTAATCAGACATTGCAACTCCAGAAGATGCTGCTCATTATATTCAAACAGAAGACCCTGCCAAAGAGGATACTAAAGAACCAAGGAAAAAAGTACTACAAAATACTTAAAGTTATTGATTCCATATATGTGCAACGTCTATTCTTTCAATGAAACCTAAAACTATCCTGCAGGTTTCTATAGTTGAGAACATTCGTTGGAAGGAACTTGGACTTCTTTTCGCTGTCTGGATCATGATACTTGCATTAGAGATCGGAAAAGTTGGTACCCTATATGCACTTCCTCTCAAAAATTGAGTTTTTCAATTCTTGCATTGGAGTCATTGTTCAACATAATCTGATGATAATATATGCCTCTTCTCTTGGAACAGAATTACTTAACAACTTGCTCTAAAACATATTGGGCAGTGAATATAGTCCAGGTACGAACTACTATAGGAGAATACAATTTCTGGAAACCATAGTTGTCATCTTATAGATTTTAACACTCCTTAATGAGGCTAATATGGCCTCATTGTTGAATGTGAGTACCCAAGAGCTAAGAGGTTCATATGTTTTTGGTTCTACGACCAATGAAACCATCAATGTGATTATCATGGTGAATATTTAATTCACTTGGTTATTTATTCTTGTGATTTAGGTACCCATAGCTGTAGGAATGAGTTCATACCAGGCCATGAGACTGTACAAAGGGAAGAGAACCATAGCCTCAAAGGGAGATCAACAAACACAATGGCGTGTGTGGCAGTTAATTCTATTTTGTGGTTGTGGCACACTTGCTGGCACAATTGCTGGATTGTTAGGCCTTGGTGGAGGGTTCATCTTGTCACCCCTTTTCCTTGGAATGGGAATCCCTCCTCAGGTACCTTTCGTTCTTCTTTTTCTTCATTAAGTCTGTCTACGTAGATTTTTCATGGAAACCACTCTGATTGGGGAATATTTGACAAAGGTGGCGAGTGCTACATCCATTTTGGCAATGTCATTTTCTGCATCTATGGCTGCGCTGGAATATTACCTTCTCAAACGTTTCCCCGTTCCTTATGGTAAGTAGACATGAATGAATGAACAATGTGGTAGATGACGAGTAATTTTGCCTAGTTCCAAGAGCATGTGCTTAGTACTAGATAATTATAATGGACTAAGAGCTTAATGAAGCAATAACTTGTCATATGTTATGTACATTTTATGTTGAACTTTGGATATGGTGTTGCAGCCCTTTACTTGGTAGCTATAGCCACTGCTGCTTCACTTGTTGGACAGCATTTGGTGAGAAAGGTGGTTGCAGTATTGGGGAGAGCATCAGTGATCATTTTCATTCTAACCTTCACACTTATTGTTAGTGCAGTTTTACTAGGTAAGTGTAAGATGGTTTTATTTGCAGAGTGTGTTAGTGCAGTTTTATAGGGCAAATGTAAAATGGTTTTATTTGGTGGCAGGTGGAGTGGGAGTTGTACACATGATTCAAAAGATTGAACATAAGGAGTACATGGGATTCGGAAACCTTTGCATGTACAAGGTTAAATATTAAGGTTCTTGAGGCCTAATATTCAAGGACAGGGCTCCTTAATGCAGTTTATTATTGAAGAAAGGACAGTCTTTATTTACATTACTGCCACATTTTTGTATTTTATGTTGGTGTATACTTTTAGTTCACTTGAGAAACAAAAATTTATTGTATTGGTTTTCAAATTATCCGGAAGAAATATTTTGAGTTCACATTTTCTTAGGGAGCCAGGGCTTAAGCCACAACATTTGTTTTGTCTATATTTGTATATGTATTTCATTTCTTTATATTTAAAAATCAATCGAAGCAATCAATGATTTCTGTATGTTTAAGAACCCGCATGTTACGGTCCTCCCCCACCAGCCACTTTGGTTTCCTAATGTTATAGTTTTGGATCAGCTTTACTTCTTGCATCATTATTCCTCTGTTTCCATAAATGGTGGGAAAAGTGCAAATTGTCTATAGGGTTGGAAGTATTTTAATTTGGTTAACTCATAATATTTCTATATTTTTAAATTTAGAATAACATAACAAATTTTTTAGAATATGTAATCTAAAATATATTCACATAGATATTTTGAATTGTACAATTTAAGAATATATTTTAAATTATACAATCTATAAATTTATAATATTATACTATATTAAATAATTTAAAAATATTATCTATTAACTATCTAAAATGTTCTTAATCAAATGGACAATTTTAATTTTTCCAACATTTTATGAGGTTCCGGATTAAACTACATGGTGCAGAAAGTAAAAACCTTTGTATCACGACAATATATGGGTAAGAGTATGGGCGGAAAGTATAAAGAAGTGCTCCAATGGTTCACTAAAACGTAATTTATAATAAATTTAAAATAACTTATTAAAAATAATTTAAAACTTTACTTAAAATAATTTTTGTACATTTATTTATATATAAGTTAATTTTAATTTATATAAAATATTATTTATTTTATGCCTTATTAAACAGATTGAAACACATTTTTTTATTGACAAAAATATTATTTTCGTTAAGTCTTGCCCTTTAAAAATCTACTTCAGTATCGGAATTACTTGACGAACCAAGTTTCTCAAGTTTTTGCTTCATGACAATTATGTAATGCTATTATTCTTTTTCCACCAAGTTCTTAAACTTTTACCTTAAGAAGGGTTAATTTTGAGTTTTCCCATTGCATAATTATGTTGGAATAGGGAAATCTTTTGCTGAGGTGAAATAACTTTTCTTTCCTTTTGCTATAAACTTCTGCACATGTCGTTTTTATTTTATTTTCCAGTTAAAAAAAATATTTTAAAAGTTATTAATAGCTACAGGATTTTTGTGAACTAAAGATATAGTTCTGCAATTAAATACCATTCATGAAGAACCCTACAACATTGACATATCAACAATTTAACACTGTAAACATTCATTTGACATTCTCAAATTCTCTTCATCTCTCTCTTTTTTTCACATTAATCACTTATTACTTTCTTCATTTCCCTCTCTTCTAATTTGGTCTTTGTATATATATATATGAGATGTGGAGGCTTTTTTCTGAACTTTATTTGTGGACCTTGTAAGCGCAAAGGTCTCCAAATCCCATGTACTCCTTATGTTGAATCTTTTGAATCATGTGTACAACTCCTACTCCACCTGTGACCAAATAAAATCATTTTACATTTGCCTAATAAAACTGCACTAACACACTGCAAATAAAACCATCTTACACTTACCTAGTAAAACTGCACTAATAATAAGTGTGAAGGTTAGGATGAAAATGATCACAGATGCTCTTCCTAGAATGGTAATTGCCTTTCTCACTAAATGCTGTCCAACAAGTGCTGCAGCAGTGGCTATACTTACGAAGTAAAGAGCTGCAACATGGTATTCAAAGTTCAGCATCGAAATTTTCAATATAACAAGTTAGTGTTTCCTTAACTCATAAATAAACTAATTTTATGTCATAGACAAATTGATTAATTTTTCTAATTATCTTGTAAAAATCTTATGCAAACAGTTGTATATTCATCCAAACTTACCATAAGGAACAGGGAAACGTTTGAGAAGGTAATATTCCACCACTGCCATAGATGCAGAAAAAGCCATTGCCAAAGTGGATGTAGCACTTGCAACCTTTGTGAAAATACTCCTCAATTAGAGTGGATTCCAAGTAAATTCTCAGGTTTAAGGCAAAAAAGGGGTACCTGAGGAGGAATGCCTAGACCAAGGAAAAGGGGTCCCAAGATGAATCCTCCACCAAGGCCTAGCAAACCAGCAATCATGCCAGCAAGTGTGCCACAAAGACAGAATAGAACCAACTGCAGCACACAAAACTGTGTTTGTTGATCTCCCTTGGATGCTATGAATCTCTTCCCTTTGTATAGACGAACAGCCTCATATGAACTCATTCCTACAGCTATAGGAACCTGAAAGTAAATAAAGAACTAAAATAGTCAGCAATCACCATGATAGTGATATTGATAGTTCATTAAATTCTCCTACAGTAGTTTATACCTGAAGTAGATTCATTAGCCAATATACCCTTGAGCAAGTTGTTGTGTGTTTCTGTTGATTTCAAAACAGAGGCATGTGTTATCATCATATTATGTTTACCAATGCATAGAAAATGAAAAACTCATTCATGGATACCAACTTTTCCAATCTCTAATCCAAGAATCATGATCCAGCCAGAAAAAAGAAGTCCAAGTTCCTTCCAACGAATGTTCTCAACAATAGAAACCTGCATGACAGTTTTAGATTTCATTAGAAAGAATAGATGTTGCATATATATGGAATCAATAACTTTCAGTATTTTGTACTACTTTTTTCCTTGGTTCATTAGAATCGTCTTTGGCAGGGTCTTCTGTTTGAATATAATGTGCAGCATCTTCAGCTGTTACAATGTCAGATTAGATTAAAAAATAGCATGACATGCCTGATAAACACTTATACATACAGAATGGTAGAATAGACATAATATCAAACAATTTACCATCAATCCGTGAATTCTTCTTAGCTTCCTGGAATCATAGCATGGATGCATGCACAAGCATCAGAATGCAAAACTTGAAAGAAATTTAAAATATAAAAGAGCGTGATGTTTAATGAAGCAATTAATTAACCTTCTTCATAATGGTTTCTTTCTTCCATGTGTCAACACCCTTAAGGAAGGATTTAAGTGAAATGCCTGTTTAACATTCAGATCAGATCAGAGGAAAGAAACTAATTGAGCAAAACAATAGTGTCTGAATTTTGAAGTTTGATCAGTAATTCTTACCAGCGAAAAATATTATTAGCAAAGCTGTTAGCATCCACTCGGGAAAAATGACATTGAAAGCAACTCCAATACTGATTCCAAGCATCAACATTGGTTGGAAGAGAAGTGCTAAGTCATAATCAATCACAGGTAAATCAAGTGTGGGGTGTCTTTGCCTCAAATTGTAGAAAACAGTTGCTGTTGCTCCTCCAGTAATCATGCCTAATTCATCAAACAAACAGATTCCATTCATGTATAAGTTTCCAAAGAAGAATATTCAATTCAAAAACAAAGCTTAATAAATTGGCACAACATGTTAAATATAGAAAATAATGTGAAGTATGACCCTAATCTAACTCAAAAAGAGAATGATATCACTGTTTAGTTACACTTGATTTGAATCACATTAAGTGAGAGTAATTAGTGACTTGTATGGTGAGAACTTGACATCAAGAACAAAATTGTCATAATCATACTAAGACACCAAGTGTTACTATTAGAAAAGTGATTATATATTTCATGAGTGCTAAATTTTGTTGCTATAACAGTTAACATCTAGATTAAAAGTTGGTTGACTTTTTATATTATATATTACAATAAAGCATAATGAACCTTTATCTTTGGCTTATGCATTGAATGTTTTAACATAACAATCAAAAATAAATTACTTCTTAGATTCGTAAAATAGAAAAAAAAAATGAGATTGGATTAGATGAAGAAAAGTGATTCTTATAAAATCATTTTGGAAACATATCAAGATAACTCTTATTACTGAAAAAATAAAAATTATGAATTTAAATATTTTTAACGACTAAAGCAAACAAATATAACATTTTTAAATATTCCTAGGAAGTAATCATATATGTATGTTAGTTAGTATATACATATATATATATATATATATATTACTTATTATAATAAACAAGAGTTTTTAATTTATACATCTTTTGTGTGTCTATATATGATTTCAGAATAAAAAAATTCATTAAAAATTATCATTATCTAATCACGTCATAAAAGCAATTACAAATTGAAACTGAAAAGATAAAAAGTAAAGAAAAAACAGTAACTCCAACAAAGAACGAGATATGTTTAAAAGAGAGATAAAATCATCACCAACTCATTATTGTGATGGTGAGAAAAAAAAAAATCACCAACAGGATCGTGCAATAGGATAATAACAAACCAAAATCCCCGTCTTAATTAGCTCAGATTAATGTCCACAACAAAAATATGCTAACATTACTAATTTCAAGTGAACATTTTTTTATCATTCAAAAATAACGTTACGTGTACATATAGAAGAATGTTTTTCATTAAGATTTTCATATATTTATAGTCATGTATAAAACTAGTTGCTTTAGGACTGCAAAAGAATAAAGAATCATAGCAGATGAAATTAAAACTGGGAAAAGATATCAATTAAAACGTATGCATTCATACATCACAAGATAATAGTGAGTCTAAAAGCAAAATAAATTATTCATAATACTATAAAGAACATGTTTCATTAAAATATTGGCTTGGACAATGAAATCAACCTAGTACCACTCCCCAATGTTTGGTGTCAACGTCCCACACGGATCTACTAATGCTTAACACATCCCAAATGCTATTATTTTTTTTTCTTACAAATCATACCTTTATAATTATCCATTTTAAACAAAAAATTTAATATAAAATAACTTTTTTAATTATTTTATTAATGTAATTAATACTGAAAAAGAAAAATTAGTTATAATAACAAGAAGAAAAAAAAAAATATATATATATATATATAATGACATGAAAAAAAAAATCTTAAACATCTATTATGAAGGAAAATATTATTGATTATATCATAACAATCTGATACCATATTGATTCTATCATAACAAGAAAAAAAAAAGGAAAAGATAGGAAAGAAAACTACAAGCTTTATTTCAGGATAACAGATAGATGAGACAGAGCAAATCTACCTTCAATATATGTATGGCAGAAGAAAAGAAAGAAGATTTAAAATCTATCACTAACATAAGAGAGAATGTTAATTTGTTAGTGAAGAACAGGGGAAATAAAAAAAGAACGCAAGTTCTTACATTTTGAAATTGCTGTTGCTGACTTTTGATCGAATCCAACAATAAGAGTAAGCATGGGCACAAAGATGCCACCCCCACCAACACCTCCCACAGTCCCAAATGCAGATCCTAGGAATCCAACTATGCTTCCTACTATTATTCTCCATCCAAATTTCATACTCTGAACACAACACAAAAAAAATGAAAAGCATTTTACAAGGTTAAACCATGTCATGCAAAAACCAATATCCACATGCATGCATGCATGCATACACGCACTGAAGTTTTTTGGAGTAAGATAGAATTTTGTTCATCTAAAATGTTCGAGTTATCTAAATCAATTTCTCTTCTCTAAAAGGGTCGTCTAAATCATCTCAAAACATATTTCACATAAATTTTTATCACTGTTTATGGAAACATTTTTCTTTTATATAAAATATTTTGTGATCGAAGTAACTGTGAAGTGAGCATTCTTTCTTACCGGCCAATGGTGCTTGTAAAATACTTTAGCATGATAATCAACACCTATAGTTCCATTGGATGGTGTTTTGTTGTCTGCATTTTGATGAGAATAAGGAGTAGCTGAGACTGAAACAAGAAGAACAAAAGCAATGAGAGCCTTTGCAGCAACCCATTTCACATCCCATGATGCATGCACAGCCATTACTCTCTTCAGACACAGACCAGTTTTCTAAACTGAAAATCTTAGTCCTTTCAGAAGAACTAAGATGCTGTTATACTTTGCATTAAAATGAAACCACGAGGCCTATATATAGAGAACTTTGAAGAAAGTGTGCACTTCAAAAAAGGGAGCTCGTACGGTATATTGTTGATAATGGTTTTTAGTATTCAATCAAAATTTAGGTACAAGAAAACAACATCTTCGGTCAGAGTAGTATTGATAACAAAATGGTCTCTATTCTTAGTGTTCATTGGTTTCTTTCTTCTTTTATCTTTTATACTATTACACATACTTTTTTGGCTGTTTGTGGACAGTGTACTCCCACTACTTTGGCCTAATAAACTTATTAGTGCTTTAAATATGCCACATGCACTACGGTTTGTGGAGCTTCCAAAACCAAATGTTCTAGTGTTAAAAATTTCTCAAATTCAGATGACAATTAAACTTTTAAATAAAGAGGAATTAAAAATTATTTATTTATGTAAATGATCAGTGTTCATAGCCTCTTTTTGAATATTCTTCACCACTCCTTTCATTTAATTAATTTCGGAAAACAATATGATATCCATGGAAAACGTGTGATTTTATTTAAAAATTCGTAGTTCAGAATATAAATGGAAAAAAAAGGAATTTATTTTGTCTGCGCAGAAAAAGAAACAATTTATTTGTCAGTACTGAAAACGTTTTACACAAACATTAATTGTATATAGAGTATATTTAAATGCTGATGCAGCTTTAAATTAAATAGTTGTATTCCCAATACATTCCCTAAAAACATAGTTGTGAAGAAGAACTACAGATCTCTATCTTTAACTTCTAACCCTGTACGAGCAAAGATCTCCAAAACCCATGTTCTCCTTCTTTTCAATCCTTTTAATCAGGTTTGCTATGCCTACTCCTCCTGAAATTTGAAATAAATAAAAAAGGTTAAGTCATTAGTAAATTTATAATCTATCACTAATTGGAAATGTCAAAGCATATGCATTAACAAATTTTCTCTAATTTTTCTAAGGTATGTATATATAACTATGATTGGCTCTGATACCACTTGTTGTGAAATCCGAGGAGAAAAATATCGGAAAAATATCACAGAATAAGAACAAAACCAATCCATATAAGGAAATGACACGGTCTTCAACCCAAAACCTTAAAGCATTAAGTTTGTGGATCTTCTTGTTCAAATTTCTCATTTTTACCGACTTAGACTCACATTTGAATACTCAATAAGTCACTATTGGTTTAATTTAAAATGCATATTGTATTGATTGTAACTAATAAAAGTGTATTGTGATGATGGTGTAAACACTTTTATCCTATCAGTATATTCCAACTGATTCCAACTATGGAATCAATAGATTAGCATATCTTTTAGTCTCTGCAACTTAAAGCACGACAAGTTGTTGGTTTATCTGAATAAAATAAGATATGGGTAAACACCAGCCACTAGTTGTTACTAACATTAGTATAGTGTATATAGTACAGATATGGTACTAGCCCTCCCAAAATGGAAGAAGAATCCAAAAGAATAATATCGTGCAAAATGCACTTGCCTAGTGATATTCCACTCACAAAAACCGTGAGTGCAAGGATGAAAATTATCAGAGACGTTCTCCCCAGTATTGCAATAACCTTTCTCACCAAATGCTGCCCTACCAGTGCAGCAGCAGTGGCTACTGCTACAAAGTAAAGTGCTGCAAAATAATCACACATTAATTAACCATTATTACGAAGTAACTTTGTACTTTTAGGCAGGAAAAGTTATCATTCATTCTTAACTAAACCCTAAACATACTCTATATTAATGATAAAAAATTATTAAAAGGTACAAAGTTCTATACATGCCACTTCTTATTTCATATTCATAATATTTAGGTATCGTCCGTGGGAAATAACTTTAGCATGTTGATATTATTATTTTAAGAGTGATCTTTCGTCTATCACTGGCCATGATATAGTGGTTAACTTATTGATAACCCCTTTAATTTATGGTGGTTGATCTATGCACTTACCATAAGGAACAGGGAAACGTTTGAGAAGGTAGTATTCCACCACGGACATGGATGCAGAAAACGTCATTGCAAAAGTGGACGTAGCACTCGAGACCTACCTTGGTGGAAAGTTGGTGGTGAATGATGAGAGTGAATTCCAAGTGGAGCAACATGAGCAGAGAAGGATAAAACGTACCTGAGGAGGAATTCCTAGTCCAATGAAAAGTGGCCCCAGGATGAATCCTCCACCAAGACCAAGCAAGCCACCAATTATGCCAGCAAGCAAGCCACACGTACAATAAACCAGTAACTTCCCTACATGCAGACGTGTGTGTTCGTCACCCTTTGATGCTATCACTCTCTTCCCTTTGTACAGAAGCACGGCCTCATAAAAAGTTGTTCCCACAGTGATAGGGACCTGATATATCATAACAAGATAATCACCACTACAATATCTTGCTTGGTTCATTGATTTCTCAGACTAAAGCAGATTTTCTAAGTTAACACCAAATCAATCTCTTCATGTTCAACACTTCATTTCGTGATGAGGCCATGTTAATTAGCTTGATTAAGTTGTATAACAACAGAACTTCTGTTTCTGATATATAATATTCAATAGTTCAGCTATTTGTACCTGCAGGAGGTTCAATACCCAATACAGCGCTGAGCAATTTGTAGTGTAGTTCTGTTTCAAAATCCAAGGAATGTATTAGCATACAGCAAACATGTTGATGAACCAAAAGAATGTACCAGATATGAAAAAATATACGAAATTTCGTAGAAGCTAGTGAAACTATATGCGTGATTTGAATTTGAATATTTGAGTGTTAAGCTTTGTTATGCTAGAAATTTTAGGATATTGTTTATGCATATTAACTTTTATTTAGACTTTGGAAATTCTTAGTTTAATTTAAAATTAAATAATGTTAGAATTTGAATTTTGTGTTATTTTATACTTTTGTTTTATACAGAGTACATGAATAAAATATTCATAAAATTTTCTATACATAATATATTTATTCATTTAAAAATATTTTTTCATGGGGAGAATTTTGATATTTCACAACAATAATGCATTTATAGGATTTAGACCTTTAGGAAGGTACGGAAGAAGTTAAAATACTCCTATGATGCAGGACAGTCCATGATGGACCTGATAAGAATACAAAAGGAAAGAAAAATAAAGAAAGCAAAGGGAAACAAATCTGTTGATAAAAAACTTTAAATTTTATTTTGATAAAAAAAAATAGCATCAATCAATGGATATTTTTAAATTTTTACAATTATTTAATATTTAAATACGTTTATAAATTTAGTAGTAATTAAAATACTTTATTTAAATAGAAAATTTAAAATTTATTAAATTTGAATTTCCTTATCAAAAAAATAGTAAAAAAGAAAACAATTTAAAAGAAGATTAATTTAAATTTAATATATTTAAATATCTTATAAATTGTAAATAATTTTATTTAAATACAAGTAAAGCCTCTCTATGAAAGTTCTTTTCTAAAAAAAAAAAAACAAAATAGCACAAGCATAAGATTACCTCAAATATGAATGTGATAAGAGATAAAAGAAATATGAAATGAGAAAGTGATGAATCTAATAAGAGAGTTCAAAACGGAGAAGTATGACATTATTAAACAATATTCAAACAAATTGTATGCCGTTTTTAATAAAGTACTATTAATAGGCATTAAATCCACTATTCTATAATTGTGGAAAAATAAATTTTATAATTATACATGGAAATATAACTCTTCGTATGTCTCCTTGAAAAATACAAACAATATATAGTTTTGCACAATTCTAGAAACATGAAATTCAGAGCCAAGTAGTCATAACCTGTCAGCAATATCAAACCATCTATCTAAGCATTCTTTGATTATTTACGCTCTTTTAAAATGTATGTATATAAATATTTGTAATTTTAATTTGAATAATTTAGTTTTTGAAAGTTCTTCTTATGATTAAAATTTAAAAAGCGTTATTAGGTAAAAATAACAATACAAACTCATTATTTAAATTTAGGAAGTTATTGTCTTAACTTTAAGATGCACATGATTTGAGCATTTAAAATGTGTTATACTTTTATTATATGAATAATAAAATATTCATGAAACCATTCACATAATACATCTTTGATGCAAAAAATATATATCTTAAAATAAACAAGACTCTAACCTTTCCTATCTGTAATGCAAGTATCAAGATCCACACAGCTACAAGAATTCCAAGTTCCTTCCAACAAATATTTTCAATAACAGAAACCTGCACGGAAGTTTTAGATTTATCAGAAAGTATAGAAATGTTGTACATGAAAACAGTAGCAGCAACTGTCTGCATTTTTTACTATACTTTCTTCCTCGGTTGATTGGTATTTATATGACTTTCATTGTCCATCTCTTCAGCATTAGCGGTTCCTCGAGCGTCTGATGAAACTAAAAGTTAGCATGACATGTTTAATAATGTTATCTTCTTTAACTAGTAACTACGAGAACAGATGCAAGGCTATAGCAGAAACAATATCAATCCACTTACCATTTAACCGTACATTCTGCCTAGCTTCCTGGAATTATAACAGGGATATAATAAATCAAAAACACCAAAAAAATGATTTAGTATACAATTTAGTCCTTGAAAGTGACATTGTATTACTTTGGTCATGTGTTATCACTACAGTGATAGATTTTTTCAGTTATTAAATTATTAAAATTGACTTAGTGTGACCGATTTAGAAATCAAATAATATTAGTCACTATTTTTTAGACACTAAAATATAGTGATCGAATTAATAATTAAATAAAAACTTATTTAATGATTGAATTTGTAATCGAAATAATGATTGAATTTATGTTTGGATTAGTGATCAAAATTTATTAAAACCAAGTCTTTATGCTACTTTTAGAACTAAATTGTGCAAGTTTAATAGAAAGATGAGCTATGTCAACCTTCTTTAGAATGGTTTCTTTTTTCCATGTTTGGACACCCTTAAAGAAGGCATTGACTGAAAGGCCTGTTTCACATTTAGACTACATCAGAAGCAAGCAAAGAAAAATAAAAGTAAGCAAAGAAAAATAAAAGTGATCAAAGATTAGATTTTGAAGCAATTGGTACCTACCAATGAAAACTACAATTAACAAAGCTGTTATCATCCAGTCAGGAAAAATGACATTGAAAGCAACTCCAATACTGATTCCAAGCATCAACATTGGTTGAAAAAGAAGGGCTAGGTCATAGTCAATCACAGGCATGTCAAGAGTTGGGTGCCTTTGCTTCAAGTTGTAGAAAACAGTTGCTCCTGCTCCACCAGTTATCATGCCTTCACCAAGCAAACAATACAAATTTCACCCATATAATGTTCCAAAGATGTACACTGCTAATTCAAAATTCATAACATTATTACCTCATTCCCAAAGCAAATATGTTTTTTAAGTACAAGTTTAGAAAACTTGTTAAAATAGTAGGTGTAGATTAGTATTGGTCAATAATTAGAATATTGTTTTTTTTTTTAAATTAAGGATATGATAATCATTATTTTTTCTATATTACCGTATTTGAATGGAATTATTGTGATAAAATTGGTTATAGATTGAGTCCATTATTAGTTTATTGAAAGATTTCTACATACCATGTGGGATTATAAATTATTTTTCATCAAACATTTTTTCACACTTACTCGTGCAATAATTTTCTTAAAAAGTGACTAGAAAAACTTATCTATAAGATTTGAGCTATGCTTATGAATATGAGTGTTTGAGTATTACCTGTATATTACTACCACTTTCTTAGTATTTAAATATTTATAATTTTTACATTATAAGTTGGAGGTATTAAATTTTTTAGCTTGTGACTATGCAGATAAATTTTCCTTTCAAATTTTACAATTTCACTAATTTATGTATATTATCTTATATTTTTTATAACTTTATGCTAGATTTATTTTTTTTTTGTTTTTCAGACTTGTTAAGGTTATTTTTAAATTTTTTTCTTTTTTGTATTTTCATTATTGGACCTACCAACCAGTCCTTATATTAACCTGAGACAAAGTTAGAATAAAATGAAATTATTTTTCGTAATCAGAGCTTTCTATATTTGTATAATATTCAACTTTATTGATTTAAGTAGAACCAATCTGTTGTTAATTAGATTGGTTTAATTCAAATTATGTAAAAAAACTGATGTATTAATCCAAATTAATAAAAATAATTAGATTTATAAGTTTTTAAAGTCCGTCAAAACAAACCAGTGACAGAAAAACTAACAGTGAAATTTTCTAAAAACCTTTACCGCAGTTTAGATAAGAAGTCCAACCTTTGACTTTAAGATAAGCTACATAGTTCTATACAAGTTCAGCTTTATTATATTTGGTAGAAATTTATTAATACACTTATTAGTTTTCACATTTAGAAAAATAATAATAAAGAATTGTAACCAAAAAAACTGTTTATTGTTCCAAAATTTTTATGCATTCATACTTGGAAAAAAAAATATGTAACAAGGGTCTGTTTAGTTTAATATTTGAAGTTTTTTATTCATGTTTTATATGCAAAAAAGATTACTTAAAATAATTTCAATTTTCGATTGTAAATCATAAATCTGTATTTAATTGATGAAACATTTAAAAAAATTAAGTTTAAAAATAAAAAATAAAAAACAATATTTTTTCCCAAAATTATCATACATGGTACTTGCACATCAAAACATGCAAATAATTGAATCTCTAGTTAAAAAAAGTTGGATTTGAGTGTGGTGTAAGGAAGCAACCCACATGCCCTGAATCTCATAACCCGTTGAGCATGTATCAGAGGATTTAAAATAGTACTAGTTCTTACATTTTGATATTGCTGTTGCTGATTTTGCATCAAATCCAACAATAAGGGTAAGCATGGGCACAAAGATGCCACCCCCACCAACACCTCCCACAGTCCCAAATGCAGATCCTAGGAATCCAATTATGCTTCCCACTATTATTTTCCACCCAAATTTCATCCTCTACAACCAAAAACAAAAGCATCACAAAGTTAATCACAATGCAATAAGTTTTTATAGTTTCTATCTAATGAAAATTAATATGAAAGTTTTTATGATAGAAAAACTCTAAAAAGCACTACTAACTTTGTATCCAAAAAGATTCTACTAAATGTTAATTTGCAGTTTACTTGAAATTGACTCAAAGTATGCATATAATTTTCTAAGGAGAGAACTCTTACCGGCCAAGTGTGTTTGTAAAAAACTTTTGCTTCATGATCATTAGTCTCAACCCTTTTCGTGACATTGAATTCTGAATTCTGATCTGTGTTTTGATGAGAAGATGTAACATAAAGTGAAACAAGAAGAAAAACTATGAGAACCCTATCAGGAACCCATTTCATAGCCTTCATTGCACAGCTCTATTATAGATAAAGAGCAGTTTTCAAAATCCCTTTAGTACTATGACTTTTCTTATATATGTTGCTTCAAGATGAGACCAAGACAACCATAGAAACGTTCAAATTCCTCACTACCAAGACTTTCTTAACCGAAATTTTGGAGTAAGAAGAAGAAATCTACAGTTAGGGTTAACATGTGAATGTGTTTTTCTGTTCATTTATCATATATCATGGAACCCTATAGGACTAATTATTGAAAAACAAGGCTTCTTCAACACACTTTTGTCATTATTATTATTATAAAGTGATTTTGACGTTTTACAGAAAAAATGTATGAAACAAAAACTACTCTTTCTCATTCTATTAAATACTTTTTTTTATTTATCACATTTTATTGTTATATCTTGCCTCACATCTCCTGAATTAATTAAAAAGGGATGAGATTTAAAATAAGCTCGAGAGATGATAAAACAATAAATGACTAATGTAGTTAAAGAAAAGTTAAGAAAGTATCTTTGTATGTATATATTCTTGGTTTACATTTTCTTATAAATGAATGGGAAAAACAAACTTTTTAATTGAATTTTGACTGAATTCAATATCATATAATTATTTATATTTTCTTAAAATTAAGGTTTGTAGATGTAAGAAAAAAAGTATATATATTTTCTTTGCCCATGAACTTGGGGAGTGTGCGTGTGAAATGAAATGAAATAACTGTTTTTAGAACTATTTGTTAAATATTAACTTTACTATGGTTTTCTTAACCGACCATTACTGATTATAAAAGTCATTTTATAATTATAAGTTTAGAAATTGCTAATTGCACGAGTTAAATCCTCATAAATATATATGTGGTGATCTTTTAATTTATTTTTTTTCAATTTGTGGAAAAGTAGTTGCTTTCATTTTCAAAAATATCATTTGTTTATCGTACTGCTGAAGCATGTTTTAATTAAAAATATTTTTTTTTTCATAAAAAAAAACGCAAACAAATAGATCCTATAAGAAACAAATTATTAGTTCTGGAACACAAAAAAACTAACAAAAACGTTGTAAAAATGGCTTACTTTGATAACCAATTCAGTACCTCAACTTTCATTAAAAATTAAAATATTTTTGTAATGTTTCACAATTAGAACTAGAGATAAACACCATATGTGCATATTTTAAATATGTGGAATATTACTTTAATTATCTTGAAATTTTTCAATTATCAAATAATAATTATTTCAAAAAATGTCATATGAAATATTTAGACAAAAATACACGAGGAAATGAAAAATAAAAAGAAAAATATATCAACTACTTGAGTTTTAAAACTTTAAAAATAACAAGTGAAGTAAAAAACCGATGTTTGAATGTATTCTTTTTGCACACAAAAAAAGAGGTATAATCCTTTAGTTAAGTTAATTATATTTAATATTGGATGTTGATAGGTTAATTAAAATAAATAGTGGGCAGCTAATCTTAGCACCAACATTCATGAAAGGAATTTTTATCCATAGGGCAGCGACTCTCATATATAATTAATATTTAAATAGAATAAGATTGTTTTCTGTGAATGCATGTGGTCTCAAAACAAATAATAAAAAACTATTTTTTTACTTGTAATTTGTTTTTTATATATAGAAGATGTTACCCACGAATATGTACCTAATACTCCACGAGTTTTCTGGTTCAGGTTTTTACTATTATTATTTTTTTATTTTTACTATTATTATTATTATTATTATTATTATTATCACTTTCAATTCGTTTTCATGCCTTTCTACTAACTTCCTCGTTAAGCTGCATGCATGGCCACCCTGATGTGCACGAGACTTCATCCATCTCACTTTTTTGTGTTTCCGGTCAAATTAGTCACTTTCTTGCTCCGTACGTAAGATGAATATGGATCACATATTTCATTAGTTTTAAATTTACTCTCTAAAGATTAGTTTGGTTTCCATCCGACATTTTTTTTTTTAAATTAGAAGAATATAGAATTTTCCTTTTATTTATTGAAATAGGTCATTTATATTACGATTTTATGATTTTAAGTGAAGAAGTTATCTAACACATATATGACAATCAATTATTTTGAAATTACGTTATGATTGCAAGACTTCCATTAAAAAAAATTATTTTAAAATCATTAAACGTGACACTTGAGAATGTGATTAGTGTTAATTAAAGTCATTATTCATTCACAATTTTAATTATATTTTTTTTACTGATGTCGTCCCTAGCCATACACTGAGTTTAACTTGTATTGTTTTGAAAAATAATTTAGTTATATTTAAAGTTTTACACAACTTTAATTGTATTATTTTATATTGAAATTTTATTTTAATGGCATAATTTTAATTAATCATAATCACATTCAAAGTAAAGTCATACAGCTGCTTCATAATGTTTTTTTTAGAGTTTTGAATGAAAAAGTCCTTATAAAATAACTTTGAGATAGTTAAATGTATCTGACTTTTCCGAATAAAATCTTGTCCACCTGACATAACTTATTATTAGTAAATAAAAAAATTATCTATTCTAATAATATGGAAAAAAAGTTACTATCACTTCTATACAAAAATCAAAAAATATCAAAAGACAATGTTCTATCTAATTATATGCAAAAGAATATTTACACAGATTTACGAAAAGAAATCTTTTATATAGTATTACTAATATGAAAAAATATTAATTATTATACTATGTAATATAATAAATTAATAATAATAATAAATAATGAAATTGTTAAGTAATAAATAATTATAAAATAAATTTATATTATAATAATTTTAATAATAAAAAGATAAATTTATATAATAATATTAATGAAATAAAGATAATAAAAATATTAAATAATAATATTAATAAAAATAATAATAAAATAAATTTATATAAGTATAGTATTAATGATAAAATAAGTAATAATAATAATAATAATAAAATTAAAATTCAGTAGTAATAATAAAAATAATTAGGCCATTTATAAATATATAATTCTATAAACTTTTAAGATTTATTATATTAATTAAATTTCTTACAAACTTTCATAAATTTCATTTCATTTTCTATTATTTCTCATTCTTTTTTCTTTAATCCAAATATCTTCATCTTCTACCTTTTTTTTTGCTTCATTTTCTTTCTTTTCAACATGGCAAATGAACTCGTCTCTTTTGATATTGTTCGAATCCATCTAAACAATGACGAAAAATCCCTTTCAATACTCATTTTAATTATAATATTTATTTTCATTTTAAAATAGTAAAACACATTTAATTTATTAGATAATTTAAAAAACTTATATTAACTTTTATTATAGGTCTTAATTTTGTAACTTAATTTGAAATCGTACATTTATTTATTTTTATTCTTTTTATCTTTATTTAACCTTTATTATTTGATATTCTCATTTAATATTTATATAATTATAATTTTTTTAAATATTTAAAAAAATATGTATCTTTTTTAGTATTGAATAATTAATAATATCATTTTTTTTCTTGTAATTTTTAATCTTTTATAAAAGAACATTTAATTAATATTTAAAATAATAAAAAAATAAAATACCTACATAAATAAAAGTATACTCGTTTTTCAATAGAAATAAAAAGTATCATATTCATTAAATGTGAGAACAATGACACCATAAAGTTTTACTTTTGGGATAGATATCATCAAATCACACACACATACTAACCTCTTGTATTCCCATCTACTCTCACATATCTATTCTAAAAAAAAAAACAACTTGAAATATTATTCATTTAGCGGTTCTATATCATGTTTACAAAAATCACAGGCTTTTTTTTTTTATTTTGGTGTACTTTTCAATTTTAATTCTTAAAATAAATAAAAAAAAAATTATTTATTAAAATGGGCCAATTCTACCAACTAGATAAACATAATTTCAAACTAATCAAAATAAAAGTAACATATTGACGATTTCAATTAATGATATTAATTAAAATCATTTATCTCTCTGCAATCATTTTTTAATTATTTGATATTATGGTCTTTAAGTTTAACAATTGACAAAATAAATAATAATCATTATATAATAATAATTAACAAATAATTTTTTAATTATTTAGCACTATGTGTGTTACTTTAACCATTAACAAAAAAATTAATAATAATAATTAAAAAAACTGAAATAAGAAAATTAAGACATACAAATTTATTTTAAATTAAAACAAAATAACATAATGATAATAATAATAAGAATAATTCATATGAATTTAATAATTATTATTATTTTTAAATTAAAATAAAATAACATAATAATGATAATAATAATTAATAATAAGTGAATTCAATAATAATAATTATTTTTTAAATTAAACTTGCATGAAATTATTCTTATTATTATTATTTAAATTAAATTCATATAAATTTAATTAAAATTATTCTTATTATTATCATTATGCTATTTTATTTTAATTTAAAATAAATTTATATCTCTTAATATTCATGTTATAGTTTTGTTAATTATTATTATATAATTATTATTATTATTATTATTTATTTTGTTAATTGTTAAACTTAAGGAACATAGTATCAAATAATTAAAAAATATTGAAGAGAGAGAAACAATTTTAATTAATGTCATTAACTGAAATCGCTCTCACTCTTATTTTGACCAGTTTGAAATTAGGTCTATCTAACTCGCAGAATTTGCCTATTTTGGTAAATAAATTTTTTTCTATCCATTTTGGGAATTAAAAATGAAAAATACACAAAAATGGAAAAAAAGCTTGTTTTAATCTCTTTTATGAAAAATTAAGATAATAAATCCTTTGATATATTAGTTTTTTTTTTTATATATTATAAGAAAAATCATCTTTCAAAATTCAGAATCAAAAAGTATGATACAGAGTCTCCAAACTAAAAAAAAAATTATCATGATTGATTTTAAATAAAGAAAAAGATATTATTCTTACTTGAACCAACCGATCTTTTACTAAAACATTATATAAATTTACCTAAATAATTATTTTATATGCATAGATTTTTTTCCGCCCAAAGTGTTATAATAAGTCATTTCCTTTTATCTTTCCTTAATGCTTAAGATGCTGTTTTTCCCCTCGTCATTTTTCTCTATCGTTCACGTCAATTTATTCAAATACCAGTGGTGAGTAATGCTTTTTAACTTCTGCAAAAACGAATATGGACAATTGTGTATGTGGACGTTGCTAGAATAATACATGAAACAACAAAATGTGTAGGTCCAGAATTCAACGGCATAAAATCGACGTACTTGGTTAATCCAAAAACAAACCAATTAAGTAAATAGTGAAACTAAGTAGCACCTCAAGACAAATTTAAAGTCTTCAACTTCAACCTAATTAAGTTATTGTCGGAAACAGTTTCCTTGTTTTAATTCCAAGACTTAAAAGCACCCTTCATATGGTACTTGAATCAAACGTCATGAGACGTATTTTATACTGTTTAATGTGATGTAAATTATATTCATATTTTCAAAAGCAAACATATATTTTTCTGGTTTTAACTTCTGTTTTAAGTAAGATAGTTGAAGAAAAAAACTAAACTAAAAATTAAATTAACTCTGAACCGAATTGGGTAATGCATGATATAATGTAGATAAGATGGTAGTATTTAAATCTCAATAAAAATTTCAAAATTACTATTATAAATGAAAAAATCACAATAAGTATTTATTTTTGGTTATTGTTAAATAAAATATTGAGAAAAGTAATTCATTATCTTAAAATATTAAGTTTATGATTTTTTTAATTTTTATTTTAGATTTAAATTCTTAACTATATTTTTTAAGTGAGAGTCAATCCTTTTTAACATGGTAAAATTTAGTAAAAACATTTCTAACCACAAATTCTATGATTTTTATTTACATAAGACAATATTTACCTCACAAGAAAATTGTATAACGTTGTCCTAATTAAAATCAAATTCATAAATCTAACCCTGATACCATTTATTGACTATTTTAAGAAGAAACTTATGAAAAAAAAAATCTAACAACAATAACAGTTAAATCGAATCTTGATAAAGAAGAATTCACACTTCTTCTAACTCAAATTCTTAAAAATAAATTTATATATCTTTCTGTTGTATAATATTAAACTTCCTCAAATTTGAGTGCATCTTTAGATTTGTAACAAAATACAAGCATGTTTTTGAGTGAAGTTTAGAAAATGTAGAATTGATAAAAGGATGGCACCACTTAATGCGTATCTCATCACTTGATACACCACCGACAGGGTTATATATTTCACTAATGCTTCGTCACTGAGCTTAGTGTTAACAAAAGATGGGACGTGCATACTTTATATCACTTACTTCAATGATTATAGGTGGACTAAGCAAACTGGGTTTTGTATAATTTCTTCAGAAGGAACATGGTCAACAAGGAAAATTAGGTTTTATAAATTTATTTTGTTTAAGAGGGAAGAAATCAAAATGACACTTGTGTAACTTTATTAAATGTTACATAATCAACAACTTTATATTAAAAGTATATATATATATATATATATATATATATATATATATATATATATATATTTATTTATTTATTTAACTGGCATGTTGTAATTTTATATTATCATAAATGGTGATGTCAAATTTTATTAAAATTTAATAACAATAAAAAAATAATTAAATGTTTTATTTTTGGTTTATATAAATGAGAGGTAAATAGTTTTAGATTAATGTAAATTTTTGTATATATGATATGTATAAATGCAACTTGTAATCTAATGATGAGTTTTGAAATGATAGTTTTGAAAAAATACATGATACGATCGAAAGATATTAAACAATTTGATAAAATATATCAATCTAATTTGATCTATCTCATTTAAAAATAATTACAAAATCCAAATAACTTTTCAAACATTAATAATTAAAATGTGAACTAACCAAATTTTTCATTTCTTTTAATGATAACATAGTGTATTTTTTTTAAGTAAATACAAACAACATATATCATCTCATACTTTTTAATAAATATTTCTAAAATACAATAATAAATATATTTTTCAAAGACTAAAAATGATTTATGTATTAATTAAATATTATTTTTGAAGTAATAAAATATCAATAAACAATAAATTAGTTCATACATGAATTAATTTCAATTTGTAAAGTTAATTCTATTTTTTTATGGTAATTATAAGTATATTTTTTTAAGCATATAATATTTTGCAGATCACATAAATGGTCCTGCGGCACAGATCAGCAGATCAGTGAGTATAGGTAAAGTCGTAATCAAATTGTTGTTTAGACTGTTACCGATTTAATAATTAATATTAGAATTAAAATCAAAAGTATAATTCTCAAAAAGATAATTATAAAAAAAAAATTGTTGTAAATTGTACAATGTAATGCAGATGTTCTAACCCAAATCTAGTTAGAATCAACCATTAAAAAAATAAATAAATTATAATTATTATTTATTAATAAAAAAATTAAAAGAGTGAGTTTTACTCCGGTCCACCGTTTTGAAGACGAAGTCGGTGAACCGAACCGATCCAAATTTTGAACTGAGCATAGAAAGAAAGAGGAGAAAGAAGAAATGTCAGCAATGGCAATGGCGATGGCAATGGCCGTGTCTTCTCCAGCTTCACCTTCGCCACCAACTCTACTCTCTCTCCTCAACCGCCAACGCCGCTCTTCAATTTCATGTATTCATCTTCCTTCTCTCTCTCGCTCTTCACCGCAATCGCTCTCCCACACCTTCAATCCCCTCAGGTATACCCTACCTCCATTCTCATCTCAATCTCTCTCTCTTTTTCTCCTTTCTCACTTCGCTTTTCCGATTTCAGGTCCTTCATCGGTCAAAGCTTCGCCAAATCCAATACCAGTAACCGAAACGCAGCGTTTCGAGTCCTTTGCTACGCTCCCGCTCCTCTCACTACTCCCAATCTCCAATGGATCTCTACCGTTTCCTCACTGTCCGTGCACTTCCTTTACTTCTTCAATCGCCTTATTTATTTATTTATTATTTATTATATATTTGGAAATCGAATTTAATATAGCACTTATAAATAATATTATATTCATTCTTGTGATTCTTTTGCTCCGCTGACTAATGACTGAAAAAAACGTATTATCGAATAACTATTTCTTTCTTTCCGATCGTTGATTGATTTTCCAAACGGAATTGTTTGTTCTCGCTGGTGGAAATGTTTCGTGTGTGTAGCTTACTCTTATGATGGAAAGCTATGATTCGATTCTTGTTCTTTCTTGCTATGCGAAATTGTGCTAGAATTGATCTGTGGCTGATGGATGTTCGGGACATTGTTTGTAGGGTTTTGATACTGGCAAAAGGCACTGCGGTGCAGAAATCGTATATTGTTCCGTTGTTTGCGTTGCAATCACCTGCAGGTGTCGTTTCCTGGATCAAGTATGTCGCTCATTCTCGTGTTGTGTTTTAGCGGTTAGTTTATATGGTGAATTGTTATTCGTTCAACCAAAATTTGTTGCGTGTTTTCTTCTTATAAACAGTTTTTTTTTTTTTCTTTAAATTGGTCTATTTTTTTACACCAATTGCCAATTGGACATACAGAGGTAGATATGGTGTGTGGACGGCTTTCTTGGCACTTCTGGTTCGTTTATTCTTCTATATTCCTGGTATGTTCTCTTATTCATCATGCTATTGAAAGAGAGACTATTTATGATGCACGGATGCAATCCGTGCATTGGGTACTATGTGTATCCATCTGGCAATACACTTATTTTAAAAATAACATTATACGAAATGACATATACATATTAAAAAAAAATATAAAAATTCTTAAAATATAATAAATATATAATTATAATTGTGGGAATCCAAATTAAAATCACATTTATTAGACGTTATCAAAATTAAAAGTTATAAATTATTGTCATCATAAAAGTATTAGTACTTTATAGATTAGATGCTTCATTGATAAGTATGGATAAAATATCCAGAGTATCAGTTACGAAGAAGTATCGATGCATCATAGGAGACCATGGGTACTACGTGCCTGAAGTGTAAAGATGAAAGAACACCTTGTATAGATCGATGCATTGTTTCTAGTAACCTCAGGGTCGGCATTTTATCCTCTTAGTATAAACTATGAAACTCAAGAAATAAAATCCTAATTGTGGAGTGTAATAAATACTACAAATAAGTTGTGCACTTTGTGTTTCATTCTTGTCGAATATTGATTGAAAGAAGGAAAAATTATCTTGTTTTTTTTTTCTTTAGGTGAGCTTGAGTTGCCGTTTCTGGCATTACTCTTGGTGATGATAGCTCCTTATGAGGCTATGAAATTAAGGTAAGCAAGTTCATCTTTTTTAGGACTTTGGGCTGTTGCCTCTTCTACATTTTGCAAAAATGTAAAATAAAATTCTTCAATATCTTTCTTTGTCAGGCACACAAAAGAAGGTGCTGTGGTTTCATTGTTGATTGCGGTGTATTTGGCTTTCCAGCACTTCTCAAGAACAAGCTTACAACAATCATTTGACCAAGGTTCAATTGTTGCTACCTTAGCTGTCATCTGTATCACTGTTGTGTCTTTGTTACTTCTGGTCTGAGTTGGATTTGAAAAGATACGCCCTACTGTGTTGTAAATAAGAACAATCCTTGTTAGAATGATGATGTAAAAATGTATGGATTATGTTTGTTACTTGATCTTTTACTTTTCACTTGTTAACTCAAATAATGAAGTTGGAATCGTATTTGGTATTGTTAGAGAAATTGTTTTTAGAACATGATGTTTATTATCATATTTCTCAGAACCAAATTAGACTGATCAGTTTAACCTGTTGAACCATAAAATGGCTTTACTAAAGAACTGTATTTAAAATATATAATAAAATGAATATTGCATTTGAACTGTGGCAAGTTAAGCATTCATTTATATTGAATGAGCACATTTAAGTGTAAACATGTTGAATTTGTTATGTCTTGTTTAAAATCAAAGTTGTTTGATAAAAACTGCCACTAAAACCATCACCATCAAGCCACGTTTGTGTTGTGACCACATCCCCTGTTCAAAAATCACTGTTGTGAGTAAGGTAGATTTTTCCAAAGGAACCTTCTGAGTCTCGTGGTCTCAAATCTCAACAATAACCTGTTTTAGTCCAAACACGATGATTTTAACTTCTTTAATGTATTTTATTCTCTTTAGTAAATAAAATGGCGTGCTAGCTGATATTAATTACAAGGATTTTCTATGGAAGGGTAGCTAATACTGTATAAAAACTGTCTCCTACCTATAAATCCTTTTGGCTTGATCAACTAACAGCCATACATAGATGAAAGGTAGAAGTAATTTTAATTGCAAGACTTGTGGACTCTGACTCCTTGAAATTTTGCAAAAACTGCTGGAAGACTGATTGAATTCCGGCACATCACATAAAGAATGACTGGACCTTGTTTATCATCTAGATGTAATTTGCTATTTGAAGGGAAGCCAACAAGCCACATGTGAACAACTGTGGCAGGGAATAAAAGGCAGATGTGGCAGTGTTGGGGCTTCCTGTTGGTTCTGAACCAAAGACAGTTGATCCGTCACCAGGAACTGTCAAGCCTGGTGGAGTAGGAGTCATTGGAGTTGGTGGACTTGGTGGACTGACAAATACTGGTGGTGGTGGACTAACGCTGCATTATAAGATAAGATATTAGGTTGCATTAGGATTGCACCTTCATTATAAGGTGAAAAAAGAAATATAGGAATATTCTCACCTTGTTGACTTGGGTGATGCGTATTTGCAACTCCCATTACCTGCGATGGGCTTAGATGTTATTTTCTATTTTTATTTGGAGAAGCAAAAGTAACAGACATAGAATAAAGTAGAAATTGTATACAGACGAAGTTTAATCCCCTTAAAAGAACAACAAAATAAATGAAGCCCGCTATCCTTGGAGGCAAAAATTAATGCAAAAACAATAAACTAAGCAGATAGATGAAATTCTGAGGACATTCATGATTTATCCCTTACTGAAAAAGGGGTTCAACACAGTGGCTGGACCTTCACCAGTAACTGAAAGAAGAGCATTACTATAGTTGCTTACTTGAAAGGGTGTGTATTATTTTTAATAAATTAAATTAAAGATTTTATGAAATGACGTCACTTGATGCCTTGGAGCTTGCTCCACAGATGAAATAAGTTCCTGGCCTGGTAAGCTATGGGTACGGAGATACTGTACTTTAGAAAATCTTAGTATAGGTATTTAGTTAAATTTTTTAGACCTAGAAACACTGAGGTAATCCAACTAGTGGTTTGTAGGTGATTGTTGAAGTCCATAAACTGGCTCTCGTTTTCTAGAAAGTTCCATAAGAATCCCCATTTTATATGATAGAATAGTGATTTCAGCTATCCAATCTATACCCGAAATTCCCAACAGGTGTGAGATATTGGATGCATGATGGTATATGTATTGGATGGGTCCTTGATATGTGCCAGACACGACATGTTACCCTTGCTGTGAAGCCTCGGAAATTTGGTATACAAATTTTATTTGTCAATTGTAAGACACGTAAAACATTTGAAATATCATGACCACAACCAATAAAATGATCACAAGAGGATAATTTTGCTTCTAAGTTCGAAGAAATTCTTACTTGGATCATTGCTTGTAAGCGATGCTGTTCCTCCGAATACACAACTAGTTGGTACTGGATTCTTCTGGTAGTAGTCGTTGAATGCATAGGAAGCATGATCACGGACAGTGTTGGGGTTATAACAGCTTGCTCCTGGTTGTATTGCTGAGCAGTCTGCACCTCCATATCCACAAGCATAGTCAAGAGCAACCTGTAGAGCAGTGTCTGAAGCTCCTTGGTTAGCGACACACCATTGACCACCTGATGATGTAGGAGTAGTCGGGGTTGGTGTTGTGGGGGTTGTGGTTGGGGTGGTTGGATTTGTGTTTGGGGTTGTGGGGTTTTGTCCTGACATGTCAGGTGGTTGAGGAGTTGTAGGGTTTCCCATATACGGATTTCCTGTGTCTGGATTTGTGGGGTTCACGATAGGAACATCATCCAATTGAGTGCCCAATTCCGATGATGAGAAGATTTCCTGGTTTTTGTCGTTTCTTAATATTTCGGCTGTTCCTAAACCTGAAAAGAGAACGGAAAATGCTCAGTAGGACAAATAAGAATAACATGCTGAAACTGAAATGGTCAATTGTATTAGGTAACCCAATTCTTTTTCTCTATATTGGCCACTGAAGGTGACAGGGTATGAATGAACTAATGTGATTCTTGGACTCACATTCATTTAATACTTTTGTGATGCAGATGAGCTAGGTATATACCCTTTTTAAAGCTACCCCGTCAATTTGCAAATTGCGCCTAGTTAAGTTCATTACAACAGTAACTAATAAGAGTGCATGCATGACTACGATATCTTAGGTTTAGAAACTGTCATCATTTGTGCCTGAAGATAAACTTCGATCATATTTTCGATTGATAAATTCTATCTTCGAACTTATACGGTTCTTTATAATCAAAACTTAGTTTTTGCATGAAAAAAAAAGAGGCTAAGTACAATGCTATTCCTTATTAACGGTACCTGAACCAAAGAAAAGACACAAGGAGAATAACGCGATGTGCCAGCTTCTAGTACCCATTGCTGCAGGTTGGTTTGTGCTGCAGATGTTTCCTTCTTGTTCGGCGAAATGTTTACGTGCTAAGATTTATTAAACTAGGCCAGCACCTTCTCTGTTCCTGTGAAGAGGAATTTCATTACTTCTTTTTATATTTTATATATAACAAAATCTTGAAGAATCATAGCTTTCTTGGATCAGAGACAGAAGGAAGAATATAAGCAAACTTGAGAAAGGAGACATGGGATAGTTGAAATATGCAAGCAAGAGAAGGTGCAAACTGAGGAGGGGAAAAGGTGCATGGCTAAGGAAAAAGGTGAAAGGGTTGATCTGATGCCTAAGAGGTGCAATATATATATATATATATATATATATATATATATAATGTGACGGTGACATCTCTGCAACGTCCTTTGTCTTTTATGCGACTCTTTTCTACTGTTTCATGGGACTGAACCAAAAAGTAAAGCCTGCGCAGGTGGTTTGCCTTTGAGGTTTGTAACGAAGAATGTTGTCTCCCTTGTATTGTTTTTATCCTCCACCTCTTAACACACAAGTCATTTCTATTCTCTGAATATTAGTTACTCTATAATGTTTTCCAAGTACGATTCCTTTCCTAAGAAACTCAAGTTATGCTGCTGCTCCTGCCTTGTCCATCAAGAACTGAGGATAGTCTTGTCATGCTTAAGCTTCCTTGTCTCAAAACTACGTTGCCTATTCTAACCCTAATAAATTTTCAATTGCAGAACTTAAATAACTTCAATTATTATGCAGTTAAATAAAAAAAAATTTATATAGTTTAAAATAATGCAGTAGGAGTATATCAAATTCCCAACATGTAACAAACTTAACGACTCACTTGCCACAATCACGAATCAAAGAGAAGTATAGTTGTAATCAAGAATAACTAGATACGGTAAAAGAATTGAATCAATTACGTTATGCTACAAGGCATATTTTTATCAACTAAGTGCTCCCAAAAATGTAACGAACGGTTTTATTACAAATGGTTTATTAAAAATTTATACGTAGAATGGTGTAAGATTTCGTAAAATGTTTTTCTCATCTTTAGCATTTTTCTTGTTCTTCACGCAATAATAAACATTGAAGTGAAGATTTGTGTTAGTAATTTGCAACTAAGTATCTATATAATCAGCCATAATGATTACGAGAAAAAGTTAAATATGGAAACGTTAATTTCCAACAAATCACAGGGGAAATTTTTAAAGACTACATTATTAATATTACAGCAAAGAGATTAGCATAAAAGAATTTCTTCATTCTAGAGAGGATATGAATGATGTACATAGAAAGTCAATAACAAAAATGCCAATTATAAGTAGCTTTTGGTATGCAAACAGAGCAGAAATAGGAGAATGATGTCCTATATACTGGTTTTGGAATGTTTTATTGTGATGCTTTTTTAAAAAACAAAACACCACCTTTTATCTCTCTCTCTCTCACACACATGTGTGTCTGTCAATAAATATATATATATATATATATATATATATATATATATATATATATATATATATATATATATATATTCTATTTAAAAGTGTTCAGCTGAGTATATTATATAAAACTATTAAGAATCTAATAAAATAAAAGTTTTCACATGAATAACATTTAAATTTATAAACATGCATTTTATAAATAATTAAAAAACACAAATATTACGTCTACTGATATTGTACCACTGAGGCAATAGTTTTTACAACATTCATTGAGAAGTCTGAATCACAGAAAAACCAATGATAATAAAAAGCAAAATGTGTAGTATTGAATAGGGATGTTAACAGGATAGCGATTCATCTTAGCCATTCTCATTTATATTGAATATTCCAAAGGCAACCGAGTATTTTATTAATTTAAAAACAAAATAATTAATATTTATATACCATCATATATGTCATTGTGTTTCTATTCACTAAAAAAATATCATTATGAAATAATGAAAATAAACTCTATTCTAAAATAAAAATGATACGAAATTTACAACGCATATAATATTTTATTTTAACTTTGATACACCTATAATATAAAAAAAATTATACATTCAGCCTATTAAAAATTGTCTTATTTGTAAATTTTAAAATAAGTAATGTAAAAGCATCATATTTATCAATTATATAAATTCTTAATTTGTAATTAAATAATTATACATATATTGAAAATCAACTGGAAAAAATATAGATGTAGAAAAAAATTGTTGAGATTATCTAATAACACTGCAGTTAACACTTTAGGAATAAATGAAGAACGGAACAAGTTACTGTTCATGATAAATAATAGAGTAGTTATGTTTTATTCACCTGTCTGCCAAATACTGCCATCGTTTTTTTTTCTCTTTTCTCGATGAATAAAAAATACTATATACTTAGACTTTAAAAAGAAGTATTTTTTTTTTTTAAGAAAAAAACATATCTTTACAAACGCAGAATAATTAATATAATTTTTTAAACATATATTAAAAATGAAAAAGAGATTTTCTTTTGAAAAAAAAAAAATAAAGCAAACTTGTTTTGAGTGAGAATGAGAGGAAAATTACTACAAAAGCGCAGGAGCGGAGGCACTGAAGTTGATTTGCTCTAACCTTGATAGCTTTGTGTATACATTTGTTCTATGAACTTGTGATTTATATATATTCTTAGCTCTTATAGTTATTATTACAATTAAATGACAAAATTATGACTAATGCACTCCCAAATTATTCTTAATTAATTTCAAAAAATCCCAAGGTTCAATTTCAAGTGCTTTATCAATCCAATCCCTTTTTTATGTAATATTTGGTTTGAAATCACATGTGTCTACACACACGTATATATATATATATGTATGTATGTATATATATGACACAAACAAGGTTTTTTGAGATTCAAAAATATGTTGATGTTAGTATATAAGTTTTATAATTTTATAACTATTGAATTCGGGTGTGTTTATTTTGGATTCGAAATAAATGTCGTTTATTTTCAGTTGTTGATCTTAAACAGAATTATTTTAAAAAAATGTTTATTTCAACATATATAATTCGGAATATAAAATATGTCTTCAATTAATTGCTTCATAATTTATGCTAATTGCATAATTTTTGTAGATGATTTAACTCGGACTTATTAATCTTATAATGATGGACAGTGTTTGTGTATGTGTGTATATATATAAACTCATCTAGAATTAAGAACAGAATAACAAATATTTCATGTTTATTTTCCTTTATTTAAAATCAAAATGTTTGATTAAACATTTGTTAATGAACTGTTACAAAATAATCTTTTATCGGTTTTCCAATTTTTTTAACCATTTTGTTTAAGTAGGTTTTTATAAGTTATGTGAATCAATTACTTAACTTATTCATAGGTTTGAGTCTCACGGACCTTTCAATACAACTTTCAAAATTCGGTTTTGAATTGTATAAAGTTATATCAATGTATAAAATTAGCAAAATCAAATATGATATCTGACGCACGCATTCCCCACAAAAATAACGCTGATTGATGCATGAGTCTTCCCCTGTTCACATCAGAAAACTGAAGAAATAACATACAGAGTACTGAAAGAACAAGCAGTAGTTATTCGTAATTTCTATTTTCATCATTGTCAATATATATTGAGTTCTTTATCAATGAAGTGGCATTTTCCATGCTCTTGAACAATCAACTAATTGGTCTTATACAATTTACTATTCAGAGGTTCATAAAATGTATAACAAAGCTTCTCTATGTTAGTATGTATTGAGCCCAATTCACTTCAGTGCTGCACCGGCTGCTTGAATGCATACTCTTGCATGCTTCCTAGGTCATCTCTTCTCATGTCAAATCCACTATACACTGCATCTTGAATGGAACAATTACAAATGTTTCAAGCCAATCTTGGGTGTTAAGCCAATGTATGTTAAATTAAATGTCATTGTGGCCAAGAAGGCTAGGTAGACCTTTCATGCATATATCTATATTAACCTGAAATTCTTCAGATATACATGGCAACTTCCAGAAGCGGATTCTTCAAAAGTTTCAAATTAAATGATAAATCCAAAGCAAAATATTGCATTGTAATTCCAAGGAAACTGCTTTATCCCTGTTGTGGCATACTGCATTTTTTAATATGTTGACTGATGTCATCCCATGCTGCAAAAATGGGGCTCAGATTACGTGCCATTTTACCATTTATGACAATGCAGGTGAAAAAGAACAGACGGGGAAAGAAATTGTACCTGGAAGTTTCTGAAAGTCAGGCTCTATTCCATTGCCATTTATGTCCTTGTGATGTGGTGTTACATACTTCCCGACAGTGATAACCACACCAGATCCATCGTCAAGCTCAAATACAGATTGGATTAGACCCTGTTTGAAGCATTGCACATTGAAGTGTCAAGAATAGGTTGCTACAACTACACTGAATGCAACATGTATTTATACAAGTGTAAGAGCAAAACCATTGCAAATATATCAATTACATATATTTATACGACTTTATTCTATTATTTTCCCTTTAGTAAGAGAAGCAGAACGAGAAAAGAAAACCATTTATAGAAGAAGCAAAGAAAACATTGCACGGTCTTTGTGGTGCTCCTTCAAAAAGATATAAACCTTAAAGTAAAGCTAATGTGTTTAGTAGAAAATGCATTCAAATGGACATGGGATTCTCAGAACAAAGCATGAAGATCAAAGTCTACATTGTTTGAACCATACAGCAGCGGTGGAAAGAAAAATTATAGATTTATAAACCTTGCCATATGTCCGTTTTCCAACGAGAACAGCTCTACAATTATCATGAAGTGCAGAAGCAACCTGAAAATAGTACAACACCAATAGTTTCATCATAAGAAGAGTGAAAAATCAAACAAATATATTAAGAAACTGAACTTCTTACTATTTCACTCGCACTAGCAGTTTTGTCATTTACTAAAACCTGCAAGGGTTCAAACCAAAAAGAATCATAAACCCAGTCATGAAGTACAACAATGTTATGGTCATTCAAAAGGAGACTTATTTTAATGTCTGCTTGCACGGCCTTGCTCAATATGATGGGAAAACATGTAATTACACACTCAAACAGATAATATCTCAACTTATTTTTAACTTTTAACTAGCCAAATGCGAAGGGTAATGAAAATGTCCACAAAACTAGAGCATAATCTCAAAGCCCAGATGTTCTTTAGCTTATTTTATTTATAACGAATTTGCGGAACGTTTTAATAATCAAGCCGTCACTGAGCAAGTAAGATATTTTGACCAAATAATGTCATTGAAGTATTGGATCCAATCAAAAACCATTTTTTCAATAAATCCATTTTGAAGGGATTCCTTAGTATTTTTCTAGGGTCCAAACAAACAAAATAAAAATGGAGTAGTAATTGAGGGAATGGTAGTATTAATCGCTGACAAAAATAAATTACAGGAGGGCATGATCCCTCTGAGAGCTCAGCTCCTATCAGAGAGGCTAATTCCCTCTGTCCATAGCAAAATTCTATTTTTGGTGTCTCTCTCATCACAATTCCCGTAAGTACCCTAATTCCCCTCTCACATTCTTGTTAACACAGTTATGAACCCTTTTCTTCACACACTTATTTCTCCTAGCACCCTCCACATCATGAGCCACTCTCCTATTTCCAAGCACAGACTACATATCCTACAACATTAGATTGGCATCTAGAATCACCATATCAGTCAAGTAATCAATAATTTTGTCAAATCAGACAAAGAAATGTCTTTGAAATATTCCTGCCCGGATGATAAACCAAAAAAGAAATTGAGAAGTAGAAATAATTCAAGCTTAATTCAATGATAAAAATTCAGATGTAGAAAATATTATTACAACAACAGGAGCTTGAATCAATGGTGAAGTATCTGAAACAATAGCCTTCTGAAACTGAGGATCCCTTCCAACAGTGTAGATCACCTGTCATGAAGGAATTAGAAAAAGAAAATCCTCTTTAAGATGTTCAAAAGAACAGTTGAATAAGTATCACAAGATAGCAGAATTTTTAAAGATCAATGTTTCCTACAGTATAATAAAATAAAGTAACAGCTATATATACAATTTCTAACTCTGAACTGAATTCATGCAATAGATAATAGATATTGAAAACGAAGCAATCAGAAAAGGATGCCAAAGCAATTGAAGTGTTCTGTCCAGAAAAAGCCTTTTACCATTGTACAATCACACCAAGAATAATCAAGTGCTTTGCTCTGTTAGGTGGACTATATTATTAACAAGTAGTAGTAATAATAGCAATAATAATTATAATAATAATAATAATAATAAAATAAATAAATAAATAAATAAATAAAAGAGAAAATCAAAGCATACACCATTCAATTATGGTTCATATTTTCTTCAGAATTCAAAATTACCAATATCAAGCCTTGGACCTTTTGAAAATAATAACAACTTATAATAGGCTAAATTGGAGTATACACTCTTCAAACTTAACATATGTTTGGATGAGATATTAGAATTTGAAAATAAATAAATAATCCCTAAATGTGACCTCCTCATTAGGCAATAAAAGGGGTGGGGCATGGGACCCTACTTGTAAACCAATAAATATCTAAGAGAATTATCATATGACTTTCACATGACACCAAAACTATCACTGGAATAACTTAAGGGATAAAAAACATGTTTTAACCTCATTATATCTTTTTGGGAAAAACAACATTTAAGTGGATACCTAACATGATAAATACCCCATTCATTTGTATCTTCCAAAGTCACTGTTTAGGGTGTCAAATGATAATTCTATCAAATATTTAACGTTGTCTCTTAAGGGAGAGTGTTTTCCCCCACAAAATGTGAAGGAAAGGAGCTTGTTTGCACCTTTTCAAACCCCAAGGTATAATCATCCACATAAGTTCAAGGAGGTAAGCAACAATTACTCTTAATCAAAACCATTACAATCAGTAATGAGCAAAAAAATGACATACCGTGTCTCCTTCATTTAGGAAAAGCTTTGCAATTTCAATTCCAGCCTGAATTAATTAAAAGTTGCAACTAAATTAGGCAATTTTAAAGGGCAAATAAAAACTATAACCAACAGAATGCAGGCTTCATTTATCGAGTCATCTTATACCAACCAAAGCATATCCACAACATTGCAGAAGAATACAAATTTACTTAAATTTCAAAAAAAACAAGAGAACAGAAATTCTTGTTATGATGCCACCGTATCTTCCTGCAAAAGCAGGTGTCAACATGTGCAAACAGACAAATATGTACAACAGAAGTGAAAAAAACAAATAAATTTGTTCACCATTAGCGACTCAAAAGTAAGGAGCTTCAAAGCTCTAAATCAGTTCTTAAATTCTTCTATGGTAAAGATACTCAAACATCTCAAATTCAAAATATATGCAGACTTATGTTCAAGCTATATGTGGGGCCATGCTAAAAAAATGGAGTCCATTTCACAACAGAAATGATTTAATGATGAGTTACTGGATCCATTATTTGTACTTCTTACAGATTATTAGGTATGCAGTAAAATATTCTAGTATATACATTAACCAGATTATCATGTTATGTGAATTTTTTAAAAGTTAAAATGATGGAATGTGACCAAGCCATATGCTTGATTACAACGATGGAATCACTCGCACAATGACAGAGATTTGGAAATAAGTTCTCTGAAAACTGAACACTGATCTCTATGTTTCATTGACAAAAATATATAGAGGATTACAATTTACAAGTTGCCATCACTCAGCCTGTATAACAAATGTCATGTATGTAGGAAAGGTAAATAGGGTTATACATAAAAACAACCTGTACTAGCCCACCAAGATTGTCTCTAAGATCCAATATGAAATATGAAGCACCCATGTCTTGAAGTCGCTTCATTGCTGCAAAATACATTATTTGTTCTGGTGTCATGTATAAAAAACTGGAAATAACTAATGAAAGTCCAGAGGTAATTGTACCATACCCAGGAATATAAGGATCCAGAAAAGTGGCAGCTTTACTTCACTACTTTCTTTTAACAATATATGGTATTCATTCTTGCATGAGCTACATAGCCCAGATAACAAATTTTTAAACTACCAACAAAATAAGGCAGATAAAACCCCCTCCACAGATCAATGTCAAGTTAGTTAGAGGCAAAAGTTGCTATTTAGTAACTGCTAGTTATTTTTCCACTGCTTTTAAAATCAAAATACATAAACGTAAACAAAAAAAATGTTCTTATTGAGATAGTATCATTATTTTAGTTTGAAAAAGAAACAGACATGAAGATAGGAAAAACTGACCAATGACTAAATCTTTTCTGGCCAATGCATTGAACTCTTTGAGGCGTATGTACCCAACAGGAGTAACACCGTTGTCCAATTGTTCCAACCGATAAAAGACTGGTGTACGGGCAACAAGTTGCCGCTGAACTTCTATTGATTCAACAGGTCCACAGTAGCCATGCTTGACCTGACAGTAGTAATCCGAATATTAAACTTCAACATCAAAACATTATTAACTACAAAAAAAAAAAAAAAAAAAAAAAAAAAAAGAAAAAAACAAAGGCTAAAGCAGGTACCAAACTAACTTGGAATTAGAATCCAAAACCTGAATAGTCACAGATGTTCCATTAGGGCCTTGCAACAGGGAGGATACTTCAAATGCTGATTTTCCCTTTACCTCCACGTTATTGACAGCCAATATTTCATCCCCCTGGCAAAGAAACAAAAAGATAAAGAAAGCTGCAGTATTTGCTGAATTTGTGTGTAGACTACACAACAAAATCCATTTTGTATAAGCTCTACAGATAATTATAGGATATTTTATTCCTGTATACATGATGTGATATGTCTATAAATCATATTCTAATAAATCTTAATCTAATCAGATATTCCTATAATTATAAAGATTTTAATTAAATAAGGAAATAAATCAGAATATAAAATAAGAATAAATTCTAACAGTTTTCAGCAAATCCAAGATGGTATCAAAGCGGTACCATCCTCCCTAACCTGTTTTCCTTGAAATAAGAATAAATTTCTATCTAGTAGTATACTGACTACACATACTCTTGCAAACAAAAAGAAGTGTATTATACTCTGTTTCTAGAAGTAATGAATATGATAGATTGCTTATGTAGCAATTATAAATGCATAGCATACTTAATTTAACATTTATTTCATTGACAAAAAAACATAAAAGCAAAGACAAAGAGATACAGGTGTAGATTTTTTAATGTGCGGATGGTGATTTGAAGATCTGCAAATTTTGAAGAATGTTCATTAACTTTGTCTACCTGTCTAACACCAGCAGAATGAGCAGGACCGTCCAATATAATTCCCAGTACTTCCAGTCTGACGTCTCCATTTTCGTCAGGAACTTCCTTGAGGTTTATTCCAACACCAGTCATGTCATACCTCGCCATCTTGGAGAACTTTCAACAGTGGAAAAAGTCCATGTGCAATTTAATAAGAAATATGAGAAGCACAGCAGTAGAAATCACCAGTCTATATTAAGCATAGATAATCAAAACAAAGAACAGTGAAGAAAACGATATAGCCATAAACACATCACTAGTTTCTTACTCTCTCCAATAAACGCAAGGGAAGCGAAATTTTTTAGGATTACATGTTTTGAAAGATGTATATGTGATGTGTGCTGGTATTAGTTTATCTTTTAAACGATATAGCCATAAACTGTTAGCTTTCATCTTAAAACTAATTGCATTAAGTGAAGTTATCCAACATGTATATAAGTTGCATCCAGGAATTGAAGAAAATCATGTGGCACTTTCACCTGTTGCTCCAAAACCCATATTAACTAGTGATACGACAAAAATTGTACATATAAGCGAGGACAAACTTCTCCTATGAGATTAGCTTTTCAGACTTTATTAGGCTTAAACCCAAATTGTATTATAGTATCAATACCCATCCTACTAGTTGTTGTTGGGCTCATTATGTCACCTATGACCAACAACAAAACCAAAGCAACTCAAAATTAGTTTGAAACTAAATGAGTTCAACTTGAGCTCGATATATATATATATATATATATATATATATATATATGTGTGTGTGTGTGTGTATTAATTATATTTCCGTATGAAATAAATATATAAATAAGAATATGTACCATAATCATAATTTTGAATCAGACTATTTAACTGAGCCATTCATGAGTTTGAATCGAATCAACTACTCGCTAAAAACGGTTCATATCGAACTCGAGTTGAGTTCTCTAGTTAAATCCATTCTAATCAATTCGAGTTTGGTTTAGCTCAACTCACTCGTTTCCAGCCAACTACTTGCAAATGTTCAGGCTTGCTAATATAATGCTCGAAACGATCAGTTCAAATTAACTAGTTATATGACCAAAACAATATGAGGCAACCGTGAACTTATTAGCTAACTTTAGCTTTTGGAATTAAATTATGCCCAAACTCAAATTCTAAGAAGTCCCTCCACATATCAAACAGGTGATGGCAGTACATGGAGAAGGGTATAGGCTATGTTATCAAGTTAGATTCCATATTAAAGCAAAATGACGTTAAGGGAAGTTACCCATAAAGTATATAAGCAGCAGCACTCCAATAATTGAATCAACAACACTAATACTAGCGTCCAACAAAGAACCGATGCAAAATTGAAGAATAAAATACCTCATCAGGGGAGAGAAAGCGCGTATAAGGATCGCCCAAACTGGAGAGCATTCGTTTGATGATTTGGTGCGCCTTCGATCTCGTCTGAATGGAATTGCTCAAAATAGCTTCTCTCTTCAGCTGGAACCAATAAAGAAGCGCTGTATTAGCTCAAAATAGCTTCTCTCATAGTAGCAGACACTATGAGAGTATTATTTATCAGTACGAGTCGTTGATGTTTGTTACCTGCCAAGTATCCTGTGACCAGCGGTGGCGACCAGTGTCGAGGAAGGTGTCGTTGACAATCTGCCACGCCTCCTCGACGAGGCCCTGGTTGGTGACAACCTCGGGAGCGGTTTGGAGCGTCTCTTGCGGAGGCTGGCGGTGAGGACACGGTTGGGAAGGGAGTTGGAGCGCGGAGACGGAGGGGAAGGAGAAGAGGAGGCCGAAGGAGAGGGCGGCGCCTAGCAGAGTGTTGCGGAGGGGAAGATGAGGTTTGGAGAGAGTTGGTGGTGGTGGTGGCGGCACTGGCGGCGGTGGTGGCGAGAGTTTGAGACAGAGATAGCCACTCATCTTCACTCACATTCTCTTTGTGTTGCTCCTCTTCCCTTAAAAATTTGCACACTACTTGTTTGTATGAATGCATGTTAACTTCACTAGTTACGTGATCCATTGGTGGATCCCACTCTCATCTCCTAACCAAGACGCGAGAACACAGAACCAAAGATTGCAGCCAAATTCTTCCTGCACCTCCCTGCTTTTCTTCATGCACCCTATACTTCCGAAAATACCAAAATACCCTTATAAAGTCTAAGCCACTAAACTCTTTATTATTATAGATTAAACAACATTACAATAAAAATTAAACGTGAGTTTAATTAATTAATTAATTATTAATATACTTAATCGTTTATTTTGAATGCTGCTTCTAATGGCTTACTTGCTATGACATTATCCATTTATCGATTTTGTTTGTACTTTCGTCTGTGTTGCCTTCGCTCACGCACGTAACTGAATCGTCTCACTCTTCACCGTCGTCTTCAACCGTTCACTGTAAATTCTGTTAAGTAACTGATTTTGTAGCTGTTGAAGGCAATGTGTGGTGTTCCTCTCTTCAACCTCGCTCCCAATCTCACCGTTTCAAGGCTCTGCTTAGGAACCATGACTTTCGGGGAGCAGAACACGCTGGGCGAGTCCTTTCGCCTTCTCGACCATGCCTTCCATGCCGGCATCAATTTCTTCGACTCCGCCGAAATGTATCCCGTGCCTCAGAGCCCTCGCACGTGCGGCCGGAGCGAGGAGTATCTCGGCCGTTGGATTGCTCACCGGAATATCCCCAGGGATAGAGTCGTTATTGCCACTAAGGTTTCGTGCTTCTCTCTGCTTCGCTGTGGTGTTGCACTGTCTCTTTTGTTCGCTATTAGAAGTCATCGTAGTGCCTAAAATTGGAATGCGCGATTAGATTCGTATTCAAATTGATGCTGTGTAATTTTCTTTAACTTTTTTTTTTTCACGATATATCTTTACACCATTAGACATTTTGAAAATAGGATCTAGGATGGTAAAATTTGTTATAAAATATATAATTAAGTCTATATGAAACTCTGAAAATCACAAATAATGCCCTAAAACTTACTGTTATTTTTGTGCCTAATTCTATAAAAGTTACAGATTTTTTTTTTAATTTTGGACTAATTTTTGTTGATTTAAACTTTCAAGGACTTTTTTTCTAGTTTGATGGATTGAAGGAGTAGTGTGACATTGCCTTGCAATTCCAGAAACTAAACTCGGTTTTTTACTATTTGTTTTGCTGAAGTTGTTATGTGGCATATTAATTAATGATTGTTATCGCAAGAACAGGTTGCTGGACCATCGGGGCAGATGACTTGGATTAGAGGTGGTCCTAAATGTTTGGATGCCTCTAATATTACTGAAGCTATTGATAGTAGGTCAGTTCCTCTCTTAACTCTTTCTCAATTCACGCCCTACATGCAGGGTCATTTTGTGTATCATATATGCAGAGTCAAGTTAATAATGCTTACATTCACGATCTCAATGACTGTTTCTTGTTTAAAAGTAGATGGTAGACAAATAAGAAAGAAATCAGAACAGTAGTGATGGAGATTTAGATTGTGATTGCTCATAATATATACTCGAGTGAAATATTTGGGTGCGGGTGTGGAAGTATGTAGGAGGTGCTGTTTTGAAGAGAGATAAGATAATATTAAGTTTTGCTTCTTTGGATTCTCTGTCTAGTAATTAACGCTGATAGCTTATGCAATTGGATTTGTGCAGTTTGTTGCGGATGCAGATGGATTATATCGATCTTTATCAAATTCATTGGCCTGATCGGTTTGTATGTTTTTGTTAGTTTAAGTATTTGGGCATTTGTTTACATTGTTTTTGAATATTTCATGTTGGTCGACTTTCACATTTTTGGATATGGATCTTAACTCTTGAAATGTTACACCAATCCTTGTAGCTATGTTCCAATGTTTGGAGAAACCGAGTATGACCCAGTCCGACAATATGCTTCAGTTAGTATAGATGAACAGCTTGAAGCTCTCAGCACAGCTGTGAAAGCTGGGAAGGCAAGTGGTATTGTTAGATAGTTTCAATTGTCAACTTGTCACTGTTTCCTGAATCATTATTCATGAGTATGAAAATGAATGCACTTTTGCAGATCAGATACATTGGTCTTAGTAATGAAACACCTTATGGCTTGATGAAGTTTATTCAGGTTGCTGAAAAATATGCTTCACATCTCAAGATAGTATCTCTTCAGGTTTGGTTACTTACTACCATTCGACTCCTGCTGTATTATTATTTTGTTTATTTTCTTCACCATGGAAGTCTCACCCTCAATACTTCAATTTCATGGATGAAATTTATTCCTGGCGCTAATTTTCTTCTGTTTAGTGACAGAATTCATATAACCTTCTTTGTAGAACTTTTGATTTTGCAATGGCTGAATGCTGCCATCAGGAGAGGTATTTAATATTATTGTTTGATATGAAGTCATATAGCCTTCTATGTTCACAACATGGCATGATTGGTACCAAAGTCTCCATGACTGAGTGGTCTAGAGTTTGATCTTTGACCCTATTCTTTTAGAGAAAAGTAAAATTTCAGTACAAGGTGGACTAGTACATTGTCCACACTTTAAGCTCTCAAAGGTTAAGGTTGCAGAAGGGGGTATGTTTGATATAGATAATTTGTGTTTCTTCACACAACAACTTTAATTTCTAGGATTGTTGGTTCATAACAATTATTACAATAAAAGTTCCCACTTACTTTATTTTTGGGCTTCTTATAAAAGAAGCCTATCTATTATGAAAAGTTATTACTCTGATTATATGATATGTTGCGAGTTTGGGAACGTAATTTAGACAGCATAACGAATTAAATATTAACAAGAAGATTTATGTTATATGAATCAGCTTTAATACTAGCACAGTGGTAAAATTCCATTTCATTCATATGGATGGAACAATGAAAGCTTAATGCTTGAAAGTTTATAACTTTTGCTACATTGGTTGGCCTAAATCAATTTCATGTGTTTTCAATGAAAGCCTCATTGTTAAATAACTGATTTCTCTTTTCAGTATTAGCTTGTTGGCCTACAGTCCCTTGGCCATGGGTATACTTTCAGGGAAATATTTTTCCCCAGGCAGTGGTCCTATAGATGCTCGTTTAAATCTTTTTAAAGGTAAATTGACATCTTTTGGGACACGTTTTGTTTTATCCAGCATTTTCACCTCGCGCCCTCCTTCCCAATATGAAGGAAGGAAAGTGAAAAGAAGTGTCCTGGTATGCATGAGTTTATCCAACTGATACTATTGTTATCATTCTCAGGGAAGTATTCAGAAGGAGAATCTAGATACAATTTGTCCAATAAAATTCTAGAGGCAACTACCATGGTAAGTGGATTATCCTCAACATTGTTACAATGCTAATAATTCAACTTATTTTTGAATCCGAATGTCTTTGAATCTGAATGTCCTTTTAGTTTTCAGAATTCTTTGAAATCGTTCGTATTTCCTCTGTTTACTGATTTTAATTTCCACATTCATGTTTCCCCTTTTGCAGGAATACCTTAACACTGCAAAAACATATGGTCTTCATCCTGTATCTCTCGCTATAGGTTTGATAATCTTTTCGTAGATCTTCATGTGCAAGCCCCCCTCCCCCTCTTTCCTTCCCTTTATATTGAGTGATTTGATTTGGGGTGGGGTATCTCAGTAATTTGCATGACTCCAAACACTCTAGTATTAAATTATATGGTGGGTCCACCGTACTTGTTGATAATTGATACCGTTTCAAATTTACAAGGAGGGATTGCTGATGCTCAAAGTAGGTTGTTTGTTGTGTTTGTGCCGAAGTTGTTTTTGGAAAAAAAAATATTTTTTTATCCCTGTAAAATGTAAAGTTCAATTCTGTTTCTTTTTTAAATCCATTTTTGGTCTTTTTAACTTTGAAATATATTACGTTTTAGTCCTTCAAGCTCTAAGAATTAGAGGATTAAAACTGACCAAATTTTTTTAGAAAGACTAAAATTAAACTTTATATATTTTAGAGGAACAAAAACATATTTTATACTTACTTTTGTTTAACTCCCATGCCTATGTTTTGAGTAAATTTGTAGGTAATTAATATCAGTGCATATATAGAATTTAATAATGGGCCTTTAGTCGAATGTCAATACTGATAGAGGCTTGATAAATGAGGATAAGCCATGCCATCGAAGTTGGCGTTCTTGATAATGTTAGATGCCATACATTAGCTTTTTCTAAATAAACAAGAACTAATGGGTTTTCTTTTATCTTTAAAAAGTTGTCAAAAATGATTAATTTAGTAGTATCCTAGCATGGTTGGATATTGTTATTGTTGATGCCCACGAATAATGCAGTTTTATCCATCATTTTGCAATTAACTTATGTTTCTTCATTGTTTTTCTAACGTCCATTGTCTATGCTATTGATTGTGGTCCTTGAGCTTATCCGTTAGAGGTTGTGGACTTTTGGGGCATTAGTTTATTTGCTTGTTGCGTGTCAGATTTTCTTTTCTATTTTATCCTCTCTTCTTCTTCTTTTTTGTTGAGCAGCCTTTGTTATGCGACACCCACTTGTTGCTAGTGTTGTTTTTGGGGCTACCAAATCATGGCAACTCCAGGAGGTTTTAGATGCATGCAAGATCGAGCTCACATCTGAAATAATTGCTGAAATTAACAAGACACACTCCAGGTTTCCAAATCCATGTCCATAATGAATGCAATTGATCAATTGTGATGTGTGTATCCCCATTTTTTAGGGATTAATTGGTCATTTTCAACAAGTAATAGTTAGTTTTTTAGCTTAAGGTGAATATGTCTGTTGTCAATTGTAGTTGGGTTTGCAGTTTGCTAGTTAATACTTCAGTAGTCCTGAATGATTGTAGTTTTAATCTGTAAAAAAAGTTAATTATAAATTTTCAGTTAAATATTTGTTTTTCATTTTAGTTTCAGTTTGTTCTTAAATAAATTTCTTAAATGTTTACCTGCCGCAACTAAAAATGATGTGTTTATTAACAAAGGAAAACTATTTTCAGTAAAATCATTTCAATAAATAACATTTATTGTTGTTCTTAATGTGTGTTAAATAATTAGATTAATTAATGAGATGGAAAATTTGAGTTAACTGATTGCAGTCAAACTTTTAATAGATGAAATAGTGAAGATTAAAAGATATAGAATAATAATTTAGCCACTTAAACATTAAAAAATACATAAAGATAAAGTGACTTATAATATTATTTTATTATTTACTATTTAATAAAAGAAAATTTACTAAAGAAAATTATTTTTTTACGGGTGTTGGATGAGTATTTGTGTTTTAAAGAATGGATGTGTTTTCGTGTCTAAAGACTAAGGCTCAAATGTGGCTGAAAATTATCACATTATTGTATATAGAAGCTGATATCAAAATTTGTTGTTGCAAGTTTGATACCTGAGTTCTTTAATTAAGAATTTGGATTCGATTTTCAGTTTAAACATGCAATTGCAATTAGAAATGCCAGACTGGTCTGGTGAGGGAAATCAGTTGACTGTGAAATAAATTCATATTCCGCCCAAAGTCAGAAACTCGTACATAATACAGGACTCAACTGGTAACCCAAAAATGGATAAGACATGGTTTCAGCAAAGTGCTGTCTGTGTGTGCGCAATAAACATAATAAATAATGGTATTAATCATTGTTGGTGTTTTCTTGGTGGATCAATACTCAAGTGTCTTTCTCCTGTACCAAAAACAAAATTCTCTTCTGGGTCCCACTTTTACTCCACTACCTAATATTTCAAATTTAAAGCTCCCTTCCATTATTATTATTTATTATTCATTGAACATGATACCATACCTATCTTCATGTGGTTTATCAACCATGTTTTCCGACATTTTTAAATCTTTTTTATATTCTGGAATACAGCTTAGGTTATATGCATTTGAACGCTACTATGTCTCCATGCATTTAAACTAGAGAATTAAAACTGTTCCTAAGGCACCATGCATTTATTCCCCAAATTTTTTAAATATATGTATATGTGTACATGTTTACTTTTGGGGGGAATTGTAGGGTACAGCTCAGATAAAGGCACTCACAAATTTTAGTGAAGATTGTTGATTGTATCATTCTATAAATTATGTACTAAAATGTTTGAAAGTATTCTCTTAATTTGATTAACTAATTAATTTGATTTGTTCTTCTTCTTTTATCATATAATTGGATTTTTATTCATTTGAAAATCCTATACTTTTTTTAAGATTGAAGGAGCATAAATAATTTATCATCCATCCTCTTAATTTTGTATTTATTTCAGAATTCAACTTAAAAATATAATTATCATAAGTGTATTATAAAACACAGTAAATTAAAATACAATGAATTAAAAACATAATTTCATTCATTAAATTTAAAGAATTATAATATTTTAATCTTTATGTAACCATAAATCATAGTACCAAAGTCCTCCAAATTTGCTTGGTCATATCTCTTGACTCTTTGATAATTTTTATCATTTTCAAACCCATTTTTTAACCCGTGTTCATCCTTTCGGTTTTTGTGTTTTTCCTTGTTACCCAATTTGGCCATAAAATGTAAATGATAATTATACATTATAGAGAATCCAAATCATGGACCTTAAATACAAAATCTCTAATAATTAGACCATTTTTCATTATATCTTTTGTTCAATTGTACATTCACATTAAGATAATATTGATAGTCTACAACGATATTTTATTGGATTAATGTAAATAACTAGTGTTATGAATTAAATATTTGATAAGATGTTGTGTTTGTTTCCAAGCGAATAAAGTTTACAAGGGAAGAAAGGAAGAACAAGTTTAAAAGAATTAAAATAATAATAAAAGCATGGAAAACGAACAAGATTAAGCACTTCAAACTTTTTTGCAAGTTAGAGAACGTATTTGAGGTGATTTACTATACATAAGTTTAAAAAATTAATTATTTATATAATTAATTATATTTTAATACTTATATTTTGCATAATAAAATAAATAAATGTTAATTATTTAATTTAATGAAATTTTTATACATTATTTTTTTATTTCAAATTATTTTAAAAAAATATTTTAATTTTTTTAAATGTATTAATATATAAAATTTAATTTATACCTATCAAATCATTCACAAACTTTTATAAACTTTCTACTCAATTCTCGTAATCTTTTATCAAATCCAAACAATTAAACTTTCAACTTGTTATCACCTCAAATCTACTTTTTCATCTAAACAAACTCTTAAATAAATATAGTATATCTTCATAATCATATGTTTTCTTTTATATTTTTATAATAATTTATCATTGTATCAATGATAAAAGTCTTAACATATCCAAAATATATGATATAAATAATTTCCTTCTAAAGCTAACATTATTTCTGAACTTATATAGTAAATTAATTAATTAATATAAAAACTAAACAATTACAAAATATTGACGATTAATAATTAAAAAAAC
>Ga0209489_100811_pt1 | contig 62306 bp, 27 predicted proteins | sample SiratrowhiteBW_FD_187527 | JGI IMG/M metagenome (GOLD analysis project Ga0209489, IMG submission 187527) | Root nodule microbial communities of legume samples collected from California, USA - Siratro white BW (SPAdes) (version 2) | ecosystem: Host-associated > Plants > Roots > Nodule | place... | reverse complement strand
CTTTGCTATAAAAAAGAAAAAAAAAAAAAGTAAAATCCAATCAGATTTCTTCTATTGATTAAAAAAATTAGAGCTTCTTTTGACTTGATTGATGTAAGAATTAAAATTAAATACAATTGGATATTGCAATATATTAAACTTTTAAAAAAAATTGTAATAATATACTCACCAAAGCTTATCTTATTAAGATATTCTCAATTACTCTTACACATTAAAGTTTGTAAAATAAAATTTATATTTCATTTATATATTATAGTTTAATTTAATCTCTACTTCACATTGTATCTCCAAAAGTAATGGTAGCAATGTATTGCTATCTTAGCATGAATTTAAGAATTTATTTGCACTATCTGCTTTCTAAAATTTATTTTACGTAATTCTAACTTAGAACATCAACACTTTTATTAGGTTGTGATCTACATCATGTCAGTTGATGTAAGATAATTTGATGAAACAATGGTCTGATCTTGCGGAATACTATGCACGGCACCACCAGAAAGCAACGATTTAACATACTCTTCTAGCTTGGATGGACTATTTGTGTCATAACTGTACATGAGAGGTACCATCCGAGCAGCACTGAGGCACATTTTGGTGAAAGACGATGGTAACGGATTTGCATCTGTGAGACATTCTTGGTTCAGACGTTTCCATGAATTCGAAATCAATTCAGTGACATGCTTCCGTGCCTGTTCAATTGAAACTTCTGGGTGCTCCCTCATGTAGCACTTCAAATACGACCCATCGTTGCCATCACCGTTAACCTCCTGCATTATTTTTTTTATAAGTGAATTACTATCAAAAGATAATAATAGATAGTGTTCTTCAGGATCTGTATCAAACTTCATTATTATATGGGGGTGTGACCTTTTGTTGCTTGTTTACGCACTTCAATTTTAATTTTGTTTTTTATGTAAAGGATTGGAAACATCCCTTTATTCATATTAATTTTATTCTTTCACTGATAAAAAGACAAATACATATCCCTTTATTCCCATAGTAATATAAAAAAAAACAAAAACATATGTTTCAATATTGCAATAAGTTAACTGATCCAAGTTGTGGATGTCAATTATTTGTGGTCCAAATCCAACTAATTTAGAATAAGATTGATGTTGACGTCAAAAGAAGTTGGTTTTCTTCTTACCTGGTCCCCTTCTAGGTCATCACACAACCTTAGAATGGTGGCTGTTGTAGATATCAGAGTTGGGAACTCATCCATTAGAGTGACTGTTTCCTTCGTTATACCCTCACCCTTGTAAAAGAAAAAGTGCACAAGGATCATATGCACCCCAGTGCTCACTATTCCATTCTTCAAGTACTCCTCTGCATTCGGTACGTATCCTGATCTAAACCATTTTGCTTCTTCCAGAAAAGCATTCAAGAGCCTTACCCACTGTCACAGCCAAATTATAATAATAAATATCACTGATTCTTGCACATATATTTGTACGTAACAATTATAGACTGTTAATGAGATTCTACCGATTTTACTAGGGTGGTTCTAGGATTCCATCCGTGTTTCATGTTGACCTTGAAAGCAAAGTCGTTAGTTATGTCATAAAGAGCCCTAAAACACCCTTTCATGTAGTCTGGTAATTTCTCCATGGCTGTCATGTCCCACCTGATCATATATATTCAAAAACAATTACCATAATTAGAGAATATGGAATTAAATAACCATTTTTTTTTCTTCTCCTTTCGTTTTACCATGAAAATGGTGCATGGCAGCATTGTAAAACTAGAAAAGTGTAAGGTTTTTTTATTTGAACAAAATTTCTATAAAAATAAATAAATAAATTTCTTCATAAACTAAAGATCATTTTTTTTTTTGAAAAAAAAAATACTGTAGTAAAAAATTAGCTTGTATAATACCTCCTAACAGCTTCTGTAAAAAGAGTAAGCTCATCAATATCTGCACAAAAGTCAAATATATCATCGATGATGTAGACCAGGGAGAGTGGTTTTGTGAGCTCAATCCTTGCTTCTGAGAATTGTGGGTCTGGGAGGCATGCCATGGACCACATGTACCATTTGATTGGTTCGTCTCTCGCAAAGGTCAATTCATTTGCCAGACCTAGCTCTTTCCACCATCTATAATTAAAACCACACAATGTTATAACCCTACCCTATGTAATCGTCATCATGACTATCATATCATTAGTATTATATAGATGATGCTACTATTACATAGAACACTGAGTTGTATTCAAAGAAATTATATTTAATAACTTCTTTTTCATATACAATTCAATAATAATTCTTTCTAATACTTTAATAATATAATAAGTAATGAAATAAGTCGTTATATGTATAATTAATACGAGTTATCACTATATTATTTATCTTATAGTAACTGCAACTTACTTGGAAACTGCAAAAATCTCCTTCAGATGCAGAGAGCTAATAATTTCAGTGTCTATTCTTGATAATTCTTTTAAAGAGCTTGCCCATCGTGTCTTTTGTAATTGCAAAGAGTTTGTTGGTGTGAACCTTGGCAAGCTTTTATGAATAGGATATCTTAATGAATCAGCCACAACTTTCACTTGAGGATGGTCATGAAATCTAGACAACCACATATTTAGATACTCGCGGCTAGACTCCTCTGCCGCATGAAGATAATCTTCCCCTTCTATGCTTAATTGAGAGGCTTCAAACAAGGCAATTAATCCATTGATATCCTCACAGAATTTGAGTTTTAGCTTGCCATTATTGTCCCAGAACTTATCAAATATATCTGGTAAGATTCGACAACAAGCTTTTACACATTTTCACATACTTATGTCACGATAAAAGAAATTACAATCTATAGCAATATACTTTCTATCCTTATCCAGTTTTATCTGATCAATGTTAAAACTTGAATAGAAACGTTATGAACATTACGAGTTTAGGCTTTTGCGAGTGATGGATCATATGGGTGAGGGATTTTCGACTCATCTATCATTTCTATGCGAGTCAATGCAAGTCAAACTTAAGAATTTAAACTAGGAAAGGGCTTTCGACAAGGAGACCTCCTAGCATCATTCCTTTTCTTAATAGTTGCTGAAAGATTACTACGAATAGTTAGAAAGATCGTAAAAATCAGATGTTAAATAGGGTAAAAGTGGAGAGTGACAGGGCAAACGTAAACATACTTCAATTTGCTCATTATAACTTACTCTTATGCAAAGACAATCTTCAAATATCTTTCTTACAAAATGTGTGCTTAGGTATTTTGAACTAGTGTCTGATCTAAAGGTGAATTTTAGAAAAAGCAAGTTCGGAGGAGTGAGTGGAGAGGTATAATCTTGAATGATGAAATCCTAAATTGTATGGTTATGAGCATTCCGTTCATTTATTTGGTGTTGCCTGTTATGAGAGAAAGTAGTTGGAAAGGTAAAGAAGAGACTCTTCACGTGAAAAGCTAGACATATTTTTTGTAGGGTAAGTGTGTCTTATTAAATCCATATTTATCCTTCTACAAGATGTCTATCGGAGTGGAAAAGGAGATTAGGAGAGTTTAGAAGAACTTTGTATAAGGCTGAAGGAGAAGGGTAGGAAGATAATATTAATAAATGAAAACAAGTGTACAATGTGAGGAGAGATTAGCAGTTAAAGATGTAAAAAAGTTTAATATATCACTACTAACAAAATGAAAATGACGTCTAAGGTAGAGAAGGACATGCTTTGAAAAGAGATTTTAAATTCAAACTATGATTCTTGATGAACTCTAAATGCCATAGAAGATAAGACAAAGAAATCTTAGTGGCGGAAGAATCTTAAGAAAATACATGTATGACAAACGAATAGTTTGTCTTTAACACTACAGTAAGTACGCGTGTAGCACCGACAATATGATTTTTACTTTTAGAAATTACATATTTATTATGAATAAAATTAATTTTTCCAACGTGGCAGTTTATGTAATGTTGAATATAATTAGCTTCTGATTGAACACAAACAAAGACGAGAATAGGTACTGTTTTAGCCTAATTAACAATTAGCTCATCATTTTGAGAGAGCAAGGCACACAAACCTGCATGGATGTAATACCCCTCTTGTCTTAACAGACGAAATTGAAGTGCAACTTCAGACAGTTCTTGACAGTCATTTCCCAGATGGCTGTTAACTCTAAGCATCAGTTGCTTCCTTTTAAGAATTGCTTCAATTTCCTCTTCAAAATGGTGCTCAATGCCTAATCTTTGGATCGAGTCCACCATAAATAAACCATGGTCTTCACTTTCTCTTGTCTTGCCAAGAAGTCCCCGCTTAACTTCCTCCAATGTTTTAGCATGTCTTATTTGAAGATCATCCTGAAAGATTAATAAGGGTCAGCTAGCTACAAATAATCGCAAATAGCCTCATAATAAAGCATAAATAAGAAAGTGACTCTTACCCTAGCTTTTGCACTTTTAGAAATATGGATATTTTGCTTCAATGCAATAGTAAAATGGCTTTTACTACAGTGGGCATGCTCCGGGATGAGCTTTACAGCCAGAATAGCTGAGCATTTGTTTGGAGAAAATATAGGGTGATTTGGTAAAGCAGAGATAGAGTGAATGAAAGCCATTATCTTTCTACTGAGGTTCGGAATTGTTAAGAAATATTAATGAGAGAGAATGATATGTAGAATATATGGAATTTGACTCTATTTATAAGGTTTCGCATGCATGGAGCCACGGCATGAGAAACGTGTTATATTAATAGGGTTCGTAAACTCTGATGTCATTGGGGACCATTTTCATTATCTAATACTGTCTCATAGTATCTTAGGTGGTGATGTTTTCACCTAAAAAAAAAAAATATTAGTTAATAATTTAATATTAATGTTTCATTCATATTTTTTTATTTTTTTTAATTTAAAATACTGATATCTTAGGAGCTCGGTATTGGTGCTAGACCTTGAGAGTTCGGACTTGAAGTTTGAAAATGAAACCTAGGTTATGGAGGGAGTTCCGGTACATAGTATAACTGAAAGTCTATTTTCATAATAGAATTAAAACACTTTTATTTTTCGCTGTTAAAAAAGATTATTATTATATTTTAAAGTGATGTTTTTTTAGGATGTTATTTTATTATCAGAACAATGTAAAATTTATAATAATCTTTCATTTTTGCGGTGTTAGGTAACGATAATTGGAAACCAGGGTTGACTTACGAAAGTTCCTGTCTTTATATTTCTATTTTTAGTACAATCCTGTTTTTAGTTCTTAAAGTCATGTTTTCTCTATGCATATGGGATGTGAATTTCTAAATAAAAATATTCACATAGTACATTATCACTAAAAAAATTGTGCCAGTAATAGCTTTAAATGCATAGATACAAGTCACACCAATCATCTAAATGAACTGTACAAGATATTTACTCCTATTACTATTTTGAATTCAAATTTCACTTTTAATGCATGTGTTCCACGTGGAAGAAATAAATAGAGTACGATAGAGAGAAAAAAAACACGTGAAAAAATAAATGAAAAATGCTTATAAACGGAAAAAAATATTTTATTTATTATTATTAATATTATTTTTAATATTTTTATTTATTATAATAAAATATATACATTAAAATCAATTATGAGTTTTCAGAATTAAATGTAATCATAAAAACATTCCAATCCCATTCATTTTAATAACAAAGATTTTTATTTTAGGTAACGACCTTTAGTGATTTTTTTATTTTTTTGTTTTTTGGCTTGGATGTTTTATTGTTGGATTTTCTTTAGATATTTTCAACCAAAATATCTTCGCATTTCTTTCTTCTCCTTTTCTTATTCCTCCTCTTATCTTTCCCTCCCATCACCTCCACCAAAAGAACCACACGGTTTATTATCCTCTCATTTCCTTTATAATTAAGGTTTATAATTATCTCATTTCCTTTATAATTAAGGGGTCATTTGATAGAATAAAAGAATTTTAGTTTTTTAAAATCTGAAAATTTAGAATATTTTTATTTTTTTTTAAATGAAAATTTCAAAATAAATGCTTCGCAAAGAAGGTGAAAATATAATCTTTCAGAAAAATGTTCAGTTAAGTAAAAATATCGTATCACTCATTGCGGTAAATAATTAAAATTTGTTTAAAAGTATCATCTTACAATTGATTCCGAAAAGAAAAATTATATTTCTCTGAAAAGTATCTCGAGTATTTTAGCGGTGGATTTTCATGAAAGATCTTAAGTATAGGATCTATTATTTACAAGATTTTACATTAAAGAAAGCGATAACAAAATCCACCATGGAGAATTCTTTTACCAAACTTTTAAGATCTCCAAAATGATTAAAAAATCTTATTTTAAATTCTCTCCTGTTACAAAAAGTTCATTTGAAACCACAAAAAAATTATTTAAGATCTTAAAGTACAATTTATCATTAAAAAATTGAATAAGATTTTAAAACATCTTATATCCTACATGACATTGAATGGCCTAGTACAGAATCTTATTTTAAAATCTAGTACCAAATATTATCAACTACCAAATAAATTTCAGTCATTTTCAAAGATCACAATTCTCATTATTCATTTTTTATTAATAATAAATAATTTTCATTATTCATGATTGTCTGTCATATTAAACTTCTCCTAAGAGTCCTTTAAATTTATTATACATATAAGATAAAGGAGTGTAATATTTTTTTATATAAAATATGTATTAAGTTTCTGATTAATTTTTATTTCTATTCCACAATAGACATATGTATACAAACGTTTTCAGTTTGTTTTGGTAAAGGCTATATGCATTTTTCCCAAGAAATTATCTTTGTTCAATTCTGTAAGATTACTAAGTATCTTTCGGATTTTTTATTTTTTTTATCAATAAAAAATATAAAATTTAATTGAATGAATAGCACAAAAGGAATGCTCAAATCTTTTACCCAACAATCAGGTCACAGCGCTCCTAGCCATACCTTCCCAAATCACAGATCTGTTAAAACATAATTACGAAGGATCTAGGAAGATATTAATACAGTTACAATTTCACTGCATCATACATACTACAGAATATTAACCTTCAAACCATTTAGCCAGAAACTGTGTGTAGCAGTATAGGTTATAACTGAATTACATTTTGATGCTTATATACTAGGCTGCAACTCTGTTCCTAAAACCAGTGTAATCAGCATATATGTGATGACCAAAACCTTACTAGATACAGAGCAAATTACACTAGACGAGGCATTCATAATACATTTTCACTGCACCGAACATACTGCATCAACAGAACCTCTTGCTTCCCACATGCTACTTTGTTCCTATTAAGACTTGCCAAAATCCAATTAAAAGCAGTATCTAGACCATTTAGCCTGACAAAAGTGGTTAGCAGTAAAGGTTGAAGATTGAATTTCCGTTTGGTAGATATGTATTAGGCTTCAACTTTGCTACTAAGTCCAATATTCAACGATCTACTAGGTACAGAGCCAAAACACCAAACACATCATCGCTAAAAGAGAACACCCCTGCCTTCTCAGGAATACAATAACAATATCAGCTAATCTGTTTAATATACTCTACTGGGTTTAGGCACCAGTCTAAATATATAAAAGCTATTATGCTAAACCTAAGTTTGAATCTGAACAAGATATAACATCTCCTCGACTTCAAATTTGTGATTTCGGAAAAATACACTATTTTTACTTCTCCAAATGGTCCATAACATGTCACTTAGATACAGTTCCAAATTAGGTTTTTAACTTATTACTAAAAACACTTAACTTAGGTTTGACTTATTACTAAAAACACTTAACTTAGGCTTAGCAGGTGTATCCATTTATTTAGCCTTTTACAAATTGAGCCAGCTAGTTTACATGCGAATAACGAATGGATAGCCGATTCTTCATTAAGTTTACAAATCGCACATAAATTGTCAGTTAAGTATAGACCTCTTTTAGTGAGGTTCTCTCGTAGCTACCTTGTTTATCAAGACTTTCCAAGCACAAAACTTAGTGGTCAACAGTACTTTTATTGACCAAAATTTCTTAAATGTCTCATCATCCACTTATATCTTCCATATCTTTTCTCATCCTACTTCCGTAAATATACTTTATAAAATCTTCAACCACATGTTTTTCTCATTCAAATCACTTTCTTATCTAGGTAAAAACTCATTTCCCTCAAATTTGTTGTCACTCACCTAAATCCACTACCCTAGCCTCCTTTTGAGTTGAATTTCAAACAGTTTACAAACAGTATGGGATACTTAGTTTTCGGACTTTGTCTCTCAACCACTTATCCTCCCACAATAAGATGTTGCTTCTATTACCTACTTTCTAAGTTATATTCTAACTTTCATATTAAATATTCAAATTATTTTAAAAAATCATGTAAAAAATAGGAGTATATTTGAAATATTTGTTGTCTAAAACATTGGAATAATAAATTATTATGAATAAAATTATAAAGAACATTGGGAGCAATAAATTATCAAACCTTGTTAAATATCAAATTAATTGCTTTTCAATGCAATAATTTAATTAACTAATTTAACTGTTCATCCACTTATTTAACTAATATAGAAGGTGGAAATTTGGTATCACCTTTCTCCATCCTCAAGGTACCTTTTATGCATTTGTTAGACAGGTTGACCTTAAACTTATATAAGAGATAAGAATAAAATATAAAACTAATTTTTCTATAACTTAAAATTAATTTATATATAAGTTAATTTGGATTTGTTTGGACCAACTTTTAAACTCTTCTAAAAAAATAAAAACAAGAAAAATAAATAAAAAATTGACTTCTTTATAAGTTAAAATTAGTTTATACACAAATTTAAAAAAATAAAAATTTATATAACAGAATTTTGCAAATTAGATCATGCATAAACTAATTTTAAGTTTTAGAGAAATTAATTTTAATTTTTCTTTTTATCTTTCTATTATATTATGAAGAAGCTCATCCATACTAGTCTTTATAAAAGTTCTCTCATGTAACTTATTTAAATAACTTTAATTTATGCAGAATTTTTTTCTAGTAAAATTTATTGCCAAAAAAATATCTAAATAAATAGTTAATGTTAATTATTTTGAGAAGAAATGTATGAATGGAGAGAATTGAAGTAAGATTTAGTTAGCAAATGGACATAGAGTTTCATTTATTGAACAAGTTTGGTCAACTTTTTGAGTTATGCTAGGTAGGTATGTGGAAATGTTATGTGCCTATAATGAAACATATTTAAGGAGACATGTGCCTAAGTTCATATTTTGTATAGGACAGATTATGGTTTGTTAAGGTAGATAAGTTATTGGTATGAGCATCACTATCACAAATATTATGAAAACAAAATATTTATGATATTTCACTATATAGGAAGACTACTTGACCCAGCAGAAAAGATATTCAAAGAAAGATGCAACTGCAACCACATCATTAACTGCGTACGCATTATTGGGAAAGTATCTCTTACAACATTATAAAACGACCTTTTAATTTCTTCCCAAAAGAATTAAAACCTAGTTTTTGTTCTTCTTGGTGGAAGAGTTTTAATTGTTTAGTATTACTAAACAATATCATTAATACTAGGTTCCATAATTGACAAAAAAAATATAATACTTATTTATTTAAGTGGATTCTAATTTGAAGCTAAATAAAATAGTTTAATAAAATTAAATATATTAAAATCAACATTGATTTAATTGATATTAATCTTATTTCATTTTAAAATTTATATTTACTTAAATTAATATCAACTTCACTTAATTAATTTTTAACTAATTAATTTTTAATGTTTATTTAAACTAATATCAGTTAGCTTAACATTAATTTAATTTATTTTAAATATTTATTATAAATTAAATATCAGTTAAGTTAGTATAATCTTATTTAATTTTAATATTTATATTTATCTATGTTAGTGTGTGTTAGTTTTACACTAGTTTAATTGATTTTTTATATATATATTTAAGTTAATATCGGTTTAATCAAAATTATTTTAATATATTTATTAAATTTAGTGTATATCTATACGATAACACTGTTTCTTTTAATATTTATATTTATTTAAATTAGATTAATTAAACCGATATTAAAATTAATTATTTTTCATATGTATATATATATTTATATTAATGCTAATCTAATCGACATTATAATAAATTTTTTAATATTTAATTAAGTTTATGTCAGTTAAGTTCACACTATTTTTATATTTTTGTGTCTTTGTTACTTGAAATATGAATCATTGATCATTTTTTAATTTAAGATAAAGAACAATTTGAAGTGTTTCTTTAATTTCATATAAAAAGTTCTCTTATTATTTTGCAATAAGAACTAGAAGCCAATGAAAATCATCACACTCACACTCCTGAAACCCAAAAGATAAATCTTCCTTCTCTCATGCCAAAGCAACATGGTGGTTGCAGTGAAGTCGTCAAGACTGCTAACAAGAAATACTTGGATAACCTCTTTACACTAGAGTGTCACCCCACCCTTCCATCCTCTGCCTTGCTACCAACTTTCAATGGGAACCAATAAACAAGCCCCACAATGACCTTCGCCAATGTGTTGTAGTCGCACGTAATCAACAAGGTGGGGTCGTTCCCCTACATCATGGGTGACATTGCCATAATGGATTAGGTTCATGAAACGAACTGTGCTATTACTCTTTTCATTCATAATAGAGGAGAAAAAAAAAATAGTAAATATATGGAGAAAGATGTTGCAATTTACAAGGTCATGATGAATACCCTTGTCCATATGAAGTTAGAATAGTTGGCTTAGATTTGCTAAGTCAACCTTCCATAGAGTCGACTTAATCGATATTATATAAAGTCAGACTAAAATAATGCTAGTGAATTAGTATCTATATTATTAGAGTGTAATATATATGATGTAAATTTGATGATATTTACAAACTAGTATTAACTTTTCGTTAGCATTAACTTTTAGCTTAAGTCAAATATTAATTTTTTGTAACGTATTTATTAGTTGTGTTGTAATTAAATTTAATTTGGTTACAAACTTTGTTAACCATGTCTTTAACTAATTAATTTAACCAATAGAGATGATTACATATTAAATTTTATGACATTACATCATTTATCACTTTTATACAACAGGTAAAAAGTATTGTCTAAAGTTAAAAATGTAAACATAACTTTAAATGACGGTTTGGCCACGAATTTCTAACTATAGTATATGGAGTTGTGGGTGTTGTTCAAAGTCTACCGTTTCTTTTCAAATATGGTCTTAAGCTAATACAATATGACATCCTTTTTTTCGATGTTTATATTACACTTTTTCAACTGTTGCCTTTTCTATCAACATTTAGGTCACACTTTTTCAACTATTGCTTTCTCTGCCAACTTTAGACTATACACTTTTAGTTCTTGCATTTTTTTAGGCCACGATTTTTTAAAGTAATACATTTACATTTAAGCCACAATTATTGATCTGTTGCAATAAAAATTATATAATTTAAGCAACACTTTACAAATATGACTTATTCCTTCATACCAAATTTTATAATATATATATATATATTATGAATACATTAAGCCACTAATTCATGTTGAACATTATTATTATAATATAAAAATACTTAAATAAATCTATTAAAGATAATTACATCACTTTTATAAATTGTAACTAAATATAACATTAATAAAACTCAACATTTAAAAATGTAATTAAATAAGCATAATGTATATTTCAAAACATAACAATACAACTAAAAATACTAAAAGTTATAGTCCAATGTCTTCTAGCACACCATCAAAATTACAAGAAATTACAACTTATATATAAAAAAAATATTTGATTTATTTCTTTATTATGTTTTATTTTCTAAATAAAGTTGAACTTTATCTTACATAAAGATAACAACATAATATCAACAAAGTCAGTGCATGATATTCTTTTATAAAAATTTGTATATAATATTTCACAAACTTAAATGGTTAAAATATGTATCAAGAATATGAGTTGTATTAAAACATAAGACATAACCTAATAATATTATACAATTCAATTCAAACTTTAACAAAGTGACCGCACAATGTATTTTGAATTTGTTTGGGCAACTTCTAAACTCTTCTAAAACAAATAAAAGCAAGGAAAATAAATAAATATTCAAATTCGTTATAAGTTAAAATTAGTTTATATACAAGTTTATATATATATATATATAATCTTTTTGCAAATGCATAAAGTAATTTTTAAGTTATATAGAAATTAATTTTAATTTTAATTTTTATCTTTTCTATTAGATTATGAAGAAGCTCATTCATACAAGTCTTTATAAAAGTTCTCTTGGTGTAGCTTTTTTAAGTAACTTTCATTTATGTAGATTTTATTTTTTCTTGTAAAAGTTCTTGAGAAGAAATATATTAATGGAGTGCATTCAATTAAGATGTAGTTAGCAAATGGGTATGAAATTTCCTTTATTGAACAATTGTGATCAACTTTTTTGGTTATGCTAGATCCGTATGTGGAAATGTTATATGCATGTACTGAAACATATTTAAGGAGACATGTGCCTGAGTTCTTATTTTTCTTAAAAGACAAATTGTGGTTTGTTATAGAACGTACATTATTGGTATAAGCGATGACTACTTGGCTCAACCGAAAAGATATCCAAAGAAATATGCAATTACATCCACATCATGAACTGCGTAAATGTTATTAGTCAAGTATTCCCTCACAAAATTCTAAGAAAATAACTTTTTAATTTTCTTCGCCAAAATCTCGAAACCTAGATTTTGTTGTTCTTCGTCAACTACCACCACAAAAATACTATCAATAATTGCTTACATGATATAAATAAATTTATTTATTATTTAAGCCAACTCTAAATTGAAACTAAAATAAAAAAAAGTTAATTAAAATGAAATATGCAGACCTCCTATCATTTGATCATCAATTATTTTCTTGATAGTCCGAATAAAAACTCGAGAATAGTAATATTCTTAATCAGAAGATAATTAAAAATTTCTTTTTTATTCATCTTGGTTGTAATTGAAATAAAATAATTTGGTGTAATTATATTTTTCCTATTAAGATTTTTGTGTTTTGAAAATTTATGCGTAAGCATTTGCCTATTGACGTAGAAGATGCTAAAAGAAGACATATTTCTTTTTGTTCTGTGTTTTCTAGGTAGGTTGTAAGTTGAAAATATTGATTTTTTTTTAATTTTTTTTCTATTTTCTTTATATGGGCTTGACTTAGAAATAATTTTTTTAATCTTATTGATTTATCTTTTGTGTACTTTATTAATTTCATAAAAGTTCCTAATACTTCTCTTACTCGTTTGGTTAAGCTTTCGACCATTACCTTTTTCTTATAGATGATTTGAGGAATGAGAAATTTTAACAAATTTCAACAGACTATTAGTACGAATACGACTTCAAATGTTATTAAGGATTGTATTCAGTTATCGTGTAACACTTCCAGAAAGCATATGTCTAATCTATTTTATATTTTTTTTATTCTGAAACAGTTTGGTATTAGTAGTCTGCTGTGCAAGTTTTTGATACTTTCCTAAAGTTGGTTAGATTAAAGTCAACACTCATGAGACTATTAGAGGTATTCCTGATTTTTTTAGCTTGTGTGTATATTTTCAACAACTTATGGACATATTTTTAGGGGCAATTGTAGTGAAATATGTGAGTAGCTTTTGTGCTTTCTTGGATATTCAACACACTCTTTATGCTAAGGTCATGGGTGTTATTCTTGTTATTGAATATGTTCAATTGAAGGATTTTTGAAAGTTTTTTGGTTGGAGTGTGACTCTTCTTTGTTTTGTTAATCATTTGCTCTCGCAATATCATTCATTAGATTCTTAAAGGTTGAAGATGTAAGTATATGTATATTTGTGATGCTATGGAGTTTAGAGTGACTCATTTCTTTAGGGAAAGTAATATTTGTACTGATATATTGACTAATTTAGGTGTGAAAAAATAGGATTGAGTTTGCCTAATATTTTAGTTGACCTAATTGTACTAGGCTAGACTTTTTTTCATAATAAATTTTAATTTCCTTTGTTTTATTTGTAGGGAGTTTGTCCTTTTTTTGCATGGGTTTGGTATAATCTTAAAGTTGTCTTAATACAACTTCAACCAGAGATAAGCGACGAGGGGAAAGAGGGAGTGAACTTGAAGGAAATAGATGAGTTTAATTGTTTATTAGACAAAATATAAGTTTTGGATATCTCATTGATTGGGAGAAGGTATACATAGTATAGGGATGATGGATCACGTAAAATTAGGCTAGATAGGATATTAGTTTCATAAGATTGGATAAGCTTGTGGCCCAACTCTAAATAAAGTTGTCTTTGATCATTGTGGCCTGATTTCACAAACTAACCAAATTGATTGGGACCTCAAACCTTTTAGGACTCTAAATGTCTAAAAAGAAGTACATTGGTTTATCATACCATAAAACAATTTTAGGAAAAATACCAGATAAATGGAACAAGGGTGGTTGTATTTAAAAAAAAAAATGAAAATGTTAAAGAATGATCTTAAAATATGGAACAATAGTAGCTTTGGGATAGTAACAAGAAAAAAAAATAAGACTTAACCCTGCAAATAAGAGAACTAGATCTGATAGACTAGAGCAGCGGATTAAGCGAAGAACAAAAGAATGAGAGGAGAGAGTGTTTTGCATAATTAAACAAAATAAGCTACAATCAAGAATCCTTATGAAAGCAAAAATAAAGAGTAAAGTGGATAACTCTATAAGACTCAAATTCTAAATATTAGTCTAAATCTTGATGGTGTACCTTTCCCATCCGTAACTATGGAAGAGAATCAAGAACTTACAACATAATCTATAGACAAAAAAAAGATTAGGAGCAGTGTGAGAATATAAATGTAGCAAAAGCCCCGGGTCAAATGGTAATAACTCCAATTTCATCAAACACAACTAGGAAACCCTCAAACCTGACTTTGTAACTACTATTAATAATTTCCACAATATAAGTCATTGGCCTAGGGGCTGTAATGAAACCTTTATCACCTTAATTCCAAAAGTAGATTATCCACAAGACTTGTAGGAATATAGACAAAATTTTAGGATAGGATGCATATACAAAATTGTCCTAAACTACAAGCACACAGATTGAAGAAAGTACTACCAAAAGTCATAGAGTAAACTAAATCTGCACTCATAGCTCGTAGGAACTTACTAAATAGTGTGCTTATAGCAAATGAGGTTGTAGATGACATAAGAGTGAGGAAAAAAATATGCTTAATTATGAAAGTGGATTTTTAAAAATCATATGATTCAATAAGATGGGATTTCATATACTACATGTTAGATATAGACTTGGATTCTGTAAGAAATGGATCTCTTAGATTAGAAATTGTTTAATCTCAACATCCATCTCAATCTTGGTTAATGATAGCTCACTTTAAGAGTTTACCCCGTCAAAAGGGATTAGACAAGGTAATCAACTTTCGCCTTTCCTTAATTGTAGCTGAGGGGTTTAGGAAAATAAAACAAAGAGAGTGAACTACCTAGAAGGATTGAAAATAGGAAAATAAAAAACTAGAGATAAGTATATTACAATATACATACGAGACCCTATTTATATGTGAGGAGAAAATGTAAAACATCGTAACTATGGAAGCTTTCTTGAGATGCTTTGAAGTAATATCTGGCCTAAAAGTGAATTTCTACAAGAGCAAAACGAGTGGGATTGGGGTTAGTGAAAGAGAGTTGTAGAGGTATGCGGCAATTATGAATTGCACTACTGTGAATATATATACCTTTTCTCACATATATAGGAATACTTATAGGGGGAATCCTAGAAAAATTATGTTATGAAATAAAATGTTACAATATAAAAGAAAGAGAATAACATGTTGGAAGGTTGGATTTTCAACAAGTGTTGGAAGAGTTGGAAGAGTTTGCTTGATCAAATCTGTAATTACAACTCTTCCACTATTCTTTCTTTCCTTTTTCAAAGGCCCAAAAGCGGTGGTAAAGGAAATCACAGAAATACAAAGACAATTTATATAGGGACGGAGATCACAAGAAAAGAAAATGGCCTAGGTGAAATGGTAAACAATATGCAAACCAAAAGAACTAAGAGGACTAGCACAAAGGATATTAAAAATTTTAATGTGACACTACTTGCAAAATGGAAATGGATGTTTGCAACTAAAAGTACTAGGTTATGGAGGAATATACTACAATTTAAGTATGTGGATTGGAGGGAATTAAATCAATTCAAGCAATCTAAACATGAGTCTGTGTGGTGGAAGTATTTAAAGTTAGTTTGTGGGATATGATATAATAACATTTCATGGTTATTGGAAGGGGAGTAGAAATCAAGTATTGGAATGATAGATGTAATTGAGGAAAAATATCCTAGGATGTATAATAACTCTAATCTTAGGAAGGCAACAACATCTAAAATGGACTGGAACAACGATGTATGGGAGTAGAGACTTGATTGGAGAAGCAACTGGTTTGATTAGGAGTTGGTTGATCTTCAATCTTTTATGGATGAGCTAGCAAACTTACTACCAAACACAAATGGACAAGACTATTGAAAATGGAAAGAGAACAAAATGATTCATTTTCATTAAAAAGTGCCTACAAAATACTAGAAAACAATTCTTATGATGAAAAGGAACAATTCTTTTAGATAATATGGAGATCTAATGCAATCCCTAATGTAAAACACTTTACTTAGAGAATATTATAGCTACTATATATAGATAACCTTGAACACCAGAGAATTGTGGTGTATTATAAGTCATATGCATTTTGTACGAGAGAAATATATACAACACCATTTTGTAAGATATCTAATTTAATTTTGATTTTAAGCAACAAATAGATCGATCTCAAATTAGTTTTACCTAATAATACTAAGTATTTTCACCAATTTTATATGTTTGGCCTAAAGAATACAAACATAGTTCAAAAAACTATTGTGAGGTATATCAGAACATACAAATAGTATGATTTTTAGGAATGCTATACTCAATAAGAGAGGAAATATCTGGAATTTGTTCAATTGAAAGTTTGGATATGAATTACTACCAAAGTTAAAAAAGGAATTTTTCCTTCTCAAATTAGTGCATATCTCAATATACATGCATCAGAAGTATAAAATAGTGAGTGAGATCAGGATATAACTCAGCCAAGTGGCTACAAGGGTATGATCTTATGAGTCTAAATTTAAGACGGCCAGGTGAGGGAATAAAAAATAAGGGCTGAAATCTGAGTAGGTGAAAGAGATAATCTCTACTAACACAGAGGGTGTGATGCCCTTTTCATTGATGCATTTTATTATTTTGACTGATTCACATAAGAGAGAGTGGCAGAACATTAGATCTGTTGTCTATATTTATCTCTACAGCAACAGGTAAGCTAAAGATTTTTTGTAGAATCAGAAGAAGGAGCATAAGCTACACTAGGATAGTCATAACAAGGGGCCAGGGACAAGACCTCACTTCTTATGTGTACTTCTCTACACACATTTTGTAAGAGGGATACTTTAGTTACTCGTATAGAATTAAGGGAAACATTTACGCTGTTAAACAGCTTTGATAGGATTTTTGTGGATGGGGCATCAAGATGTACAAGTGTTAGAGTGACTAATATTATATAACCTTTAGGGAGTTTATTTATTGTTCTACAATATATATTTTTTTTATTGTAGGTTGTGAAAGAGTTGAGATACTCCAAACGCTTCTACAATTTTATATATTTTCTTCTGATAAAAAAAATCTAGAAAACCAAACAATGTAACAAAGAATATAATTAAAATAAATCAAACAACATAATGAAGCTAAATCAAATACATGTCAAAGAATATAATTAGAAAAAAAAGGTGAACTGGAACCTTTTTACGTAAAATCGATGTAGAACTGTCCTTTTTGAGTTAATTGTCATGTAATCATCATAATAATTGTATTCTACGTTAATGCAATATAATTGGTGTAGAAAGTTTGTCAATTTTACAGAATTACCATAATGCATTTTCTAAGTTGTCCTTTTCGCCAACAGGTGTTGAAGGTGACTTAAATGTTTTTTTTTTTTTAAGGTAATGCTAGTCAATTCAAAGTGTTTGCATATTCATTAAATTAAAGCACATCATATAATGTAAAGTGTTGAAGAATGACACGTAATTATTTCCTTTTGTTGCCTATGTTAGAAAAATACATAACTATACCATAAAAAACATATCAGTTGCTATGATAAAAAGTAAGTTCAAATAATAAAACAAAAATTTAAAAATATTTCAAGGATTATTTGAAAGAGTACGAACAAAATATAAAGAAATACTTTTAAGAATATAAGTAAGAAAATATATAATTACTTGGATACCCAATTTAAAGAAAAAATTATTGAGTTATCCAAACTAAAATAAGTCTCACATGAAGACTTTGTATATAATATATATATATATATATATATATATATATATATATATATATATATATATATAATATTACTTACTAATTCATTACTCGCTACTCTTAAAACACACATTTTTAAATGAAGAGTAATGTTGTATTACAATACCAAATTAGAAATGTACATTGATAATACAAAATAACATTTCATGAAATATTGTATTACATAAATTTTAATTCTAATCAAATAGCACCTAAACACGTATATAATTTCCAGATATATAAACTCGTTCTCAATAGAACTTTATAAGGCAAAATAGTGAACCATTAAGGAGGTGTTCCATGAATGAGTGTGGCCATCTAAAACCAACATAGGGATTAACTGGAGTTCTATAAATCAAAGAAAATTATCATAAAGCAAGGACTTGACTTGCTCTTCTAGTTCTGGAAGGGACTGTTTGTCGTCATAACTATACATCAATGGTGCCATCCTTGCGAAATTGAGTGAAACTTTAGTGAACGATGAATGGAAATGTCTACCAAACAAGCACTCTTGGTTGAGACTCTTCCATGCATCAGAGATCTTACTCATCATTCTCTCTCTTGCTACTCTCCTCGTATACTCTGGATTATCCGTCATGAGACAATTCATGTACGATCCATCACTGCCTTTTTGATTCTCATCCTTTACAACAATAGCAGTAGTATAATCTTAGACTCATGCAATATTTTTTATCCCTTTAAATAAATGTCACAATGTCTTTTTCTTTAACTCTAGGTTAAATGCACAATAATACCACACGTGATTGTTCCAAGTCAATAATAATTTACTAGCTATATGTTAACTCTATGAACACATAAAATCTGTTTACCTCTGCATCTCCCAAGTCATCCATAAGTCGAAGAATTGTTGCCGGGGAAGAAATGATGTCAGGGGTTCTGTCTATGATCTGAACATTTTCCTCGGTTAATCCCTCACCCAAAAGAAAGAAAGCGTGAACCATCACAATATGCACTCCAGAGCTCACTGTCCCATTCTCTAAGTATTCTTCAGCACTGGGCAACTTCCCAGAGCTAAACCAGTTTGCTTCAACTAGGAAGGCTTTGCACAAATTCTTCCACTGCACAAAAATGACCATCTACTTTACATTCTATGATCATCAAAATATATATATATATATGACATTCTTAGTCAACTAAGGGTTTACATAGTTGAATATAAAATTAGTCCAAGTGGGGTATTCTTTTACCGCGTTTTGTAGTGAGTGTATGGGGTTCCACCCGTGCTTCTGATAGACCTTGGAGCTGATTTCATTTGTGAGATTATAGAGGACCCTGAAACATGTCTTCATGTAATCTGGTAGTTGTTCAATGGCTGTAATATCCCATCTGCATATTGTTCTTTATCAATCTTTTGTTTGTGATTTGATCCATGAAAGCTCTAATAGTCAATAAGTTGTTTCATTTACGTACCTACAAACAGCTTCTGTGAAAAGAGTTAACTCATCTAGAGTCCCATAAACATCGAAAATGTCATCTATTATGTAGATCAAAGATATGGGTTTTGTGAGCTCAACCCTTTCCTCTGATAGAGTAGGATCCGCAAAGCATGCCAACGACCACATGTACCATTTAAGGGGTTGATCTCTCGCATATATTAACTCGTTGGCTAAACCAAGCCCCGTCCACCATCTGCAAAAACGAATCAACTGTGAGGACTGATCATCATAACAAAATATATTAGTCCATCAATCAAATAAAACTTTTATCATACTTGGAAATTTGACCAATCTCTCGATGGCACGAGCACTGTAGCAAACTGAAATCCATTTTCGCAATCTGAGAAAAGGAACTTAGCCATGGATTCTTGTCATGAAAATCGCCCATGAAATTTCTAGCGGTAAACATGGGCAAGTTTTTGTGAAAAGGGTGTTCTAAGGTTCTCTTCACTAACTTGGCTCCATGACTATTGATGCAGTCTAGCTTTTCCTTTAGGATCTGGCCACTAAATTTTTCAGCTTCTGAAAGTATGTCTTCCCCTGCTATGCCTAACTGTGAAGCTTCATACATGTCTACCATCCCCTTGATATTTTCACTAAGCTCTGGCTTGAATTTTCTCTCCTTGTTGGTGAACTTTTCAAACACCTCTGTGATGTTTCCAATGAACAAACATTTTAGCCTTCAAATAATATGAAAAGGGACAGCAATCAGTCAGCCCGTGTTTGTTTCAGTGAAAGTGAAAGAGGAGGAAATAGGAGAAAAGGTGAAACCTAAACCTATGCCACTTGGTGTTGCAGGATTAGAAAAAGAAAAATCCAAAACGAAAAGTGGATCCCACATCTGAAAACCTCCACTCTTCTATGCCAGTAGTTTTCATTTCTATGACAGATTTTTTTCTTAAAGTAAATCATTCTTTAATATATATATATATATATATAATCAGCTTTACATAAATGTTGATCCATTAAAAAAATAAACAGAAACAAATATTTTGAATATAAGAATAAAATGGAAATTTTATTAACAATATGATTTTTTATCTCTTTTTCTTTCAAACCAAATTTATTTTCATATTTTTCTATTCTATTTTTTTCCCGTTAACACCTTATATTCTCTTCTTATTTCTTCTTTTCTTTTTCTCATCTATCTATTTTAATCTCCTCCATAAAACATAACATAAACTTTGTCATGATAGGACAGGAAAAAGAATAATATTTTTTCCACGTGTTTAATTTTGTGCTTTACGCGCAACAGAAATCATTGCATACAGTAATCTCCATAGTTTAGGCAAATTTTCAAATAATTAGTCGAGCCTTGCAATTTACAAAATCTTCTACCGAGTTTTTGGATTCCGGTGGAGTGAAAGAGAGAAAGAGTTTTGAATTCGAAGAAAACAAGTTAAAAATTTGTGATAAATGTAATTTATGTGATTAAAGTTTGAAGAACTTTACTAATTATTTGATAATCTATTTTAAGGTTAATATAGTTATTATGAAAATAAATTTTATATTTATAAAAAAAAAGGAAAAATAATATTTATTGCGTAACACTAAAATATTGTTAATTTATATACATAGTAATAATTTTTATCCGTGACTTTTAGAATAAGAAAAATATATTTTAACACCACTTTTTATCAATTAATTACATTTATTTGATATTCATTTTTCTCAATAAAATATTATATAATAATAAAATAATAACAGTATGAAAATATCATGATACTATAGAATATAAGTGTGAGCGTAGGAAGGATTGGTTGAAAAATGAGACACGTGGAAATATAAAGTTTAGTGGAGCCGGTACCTGCGGGCACGAAGTAACCTTGTTGTCTCAATAGCCTGAATAAAAGTGCAGTCTCATGAATATCATCACCGTAACCACTCCGAACAGTACTACAATTCAAATATTGCTTCCCTAGGAATGCTTCAATTTCCTCTTGGAAGTGGTGATCAATATTTAAGCGCTGCATGACATCAATCACGTACAAATCTTTGAATGAGTTTGCATCCACACTATTCCAAAATTCATTCTTCACCACCTCCACTTTCTCTGAGAGATTCCTGCTCAGATCTCCCTGCCAAAGAAAGTACATAATTAGTTCAAGCCTTCATGCATATATGATTGTGTTGTCTTTTTGTGTGTGAACAAGAAGATTAGCAAAATATGAAAATTGGACCTACTGTTTTATATACTTGTGCGCTAGATCTGTCCTCTTGAACAATGTTCCATTTGTTGGCAATGTGAAGAGAATCAAGTTGGGCTGGGTTCAAATATTGAGAAAGTTGAGCCTTTGTTGCAATAATTTGAGGTTTGGTAGAAAGAATGCACGACGCGAAATGCAGTGCCATGGCAAAAAAGGATATGCTTGCTAAGTCAGCAGAAGCAGATAGATAGACAGACACTTCTGAGATGAATCGTTATAACAACTACTTACATTTATAGGGCCTCGAGTGAACACGTTAATGGGTGCATAATTGAAGGGTGTCCACATAAAATTTTCCTTTTGATGATATGTTGGGATCATATGATATCTTGTAGAGGGTGTTATTTGGCAATTCACCTAATATGGTGTCCATGGGGCCCATGGCTAGAGATAAATACGACACAAAGTAATCATGCTCTATCATAGAAAAAAACCGATACGCTAGAAACAAAGGAAGCGAGTAAGAGCAAAGGTAGAGAGAAAATGAGAACTAAGAACTTCATTTCAGTATGGTCAAAGAAGCAGACAATAATATATACAGTAAAGAACGAAAAACGAAATAAACGTGAAACTGTCTAGCGAAAACAAGATGATTAGACAATCTAACAAAAAAACATAAAGACTAGATGGTCCAATGAATGATTGTGTACTAAAGATGAAAAGATTTAACAAAGGACCGTCTAACGAAGGACCGTTTACATAAGAACTAGATGGTCTAACAAATAATCGTATATCTAAGTGTATATTAACAATAACCATAAAGATTGAAAAGATCGTTTACTCACAAAAACAACAAAAAAATATAAAAGAAAATATTTTTTATCAGTCCCCTCAAGCAAGGAATAGATATTCTTCATTCCCGATTTGAGATAAAGGTTCATAAAAGAAGAAAGAGCAAGAAGCTTGGTGAAGATGTCAGTAGCTTGAATAGAAGAAGATATAAGTAGTAACTTGATTAACTCCATTATTGATTTTCTCTTGGATAATGTGATAATCAATTTCAGTGTGTTTTGAAAATCACTCAAATAAATAGAAAATCCAGTAATAGATTTTATAGTTTGAAGACAAGTGACCCAATCAGAAATAGATTTTATAGTTTGAAGACAAGTGACCCAATCAGACTGACAAGAAGCTTTTACCTAGATTATGTTATTACTATGGAAAAATGTAATATTATGAGTGATATTCAAATATCTCTGAATACAAATAACGTCTTTTTGATGTTTATTGGTAGGAACTGAAACAGATTGGCTAAAACGATTAACATGAAAGATAATATTAGGGCATTTGTAGGATATACTAAATGTTCTATTAGTCTTTTATTATTATTATTATTGTTATTGTTGTTATTATCTGTGATCGAATTTGTGATTGAATTAGTTATTGAATTAATAATTGAATTTGTGATCGAAATCAGTGACCAGATTTTTTTTTGTCATTGATTCGATCATCCGAATTTTCCGGTCACTATTAAGCAATTTTCTGGTAGTGCCCAAATGTCAATATGTAACAGATCAAAGAAAGATATTCATAATATGAGTATTGCTAAGATTAAAAGAAAGTTTACCTAATTAACTAGATGACAAGTATCACAAATATAAAATTTTTCAAAAGAAATATAAGGACAAAAGTTTTCGGGACATTTATGTCCAATCTGTGATGTCACAAGCTAATATTCTTAAGAGCTTAATTCAAAATAGTATTAACAATATAAGGTTTAACGGTAGGAAAGGATTCAAAAAAACATATAAACCATAAACAAGATCAACTAAATCATTCTTCTCTTTAGTTTTCATGTCATGTATGATACACTCACTATAAGAAAAAGTTAACTCACAGTTAAGAGAAGATGTGAGTTTAGATACAAATATAAGATTAAAAGAAAAATTAGTAACATATAAAATATTAGTAAGATCCAATATTTAATTAAAATGCACTGTTCCAAAATAATTAGATGATACATTATGTCCATTAGGTAACTTCATCAAAACAGGCTTGATCTAAAATCTAATAAAGAAAAATAGGCATGATCACTAGTTCCATAGTACAAAATCCATGCATGTTTATCAAAATTCGATTTGTCTAAAAGACAACAAATGCCAAGCTTGACAAACAATAATAAGAGCATCCACAAATTGATTGAGATGAAGAATAACATGAATTATATTAGGACGAGTATTCATGTTATTATTTATTTATATTTAATTATATTTAAAATGACTCGTGATCAATATGAATAGTTTTTTACCTATAAAAACTATTCTTTTTATTATTTTTTATACTTTCCTTAGTACACATTTTTTTTTTGAAATAATTTTTATTTACCTATATGAAATCATGTGTTCACACCTTAAATTCTAAAATACCTAAATCTCCTAAATCTTATACTAGGTGACCTGGTCAATAGACAACTTATTAACTTGGTCAAAGGATGTCCTAATTCTCTACTGACATGATAACTTGGTGACCTATTGACCTGGTTATCCAATGACCTGATGACCTAGTAACCTGACGACTTGGTAACCTAATAACTTAGTCAACTAGTAATCTGTAACCGGTAACTTGATGACTTGGTAACTTGGTGACTTCATGATTTGGTGACCTCATCATTTAACCCTAAAACTTAAACTCCAAACCCTAAACATTAACCTCAAACCCCAAACCTGAAAGTCGAACCCCCAAATTTCAAACCTTCAACCCTAAACCTTAAATTCTAACCCCTAAATCATAAACCTTAAACCCTATCCCCTCAACACTTAACCACGACTGTAAACCTTAAATCCAACTCCCAAACTCAAAACCCTAAATCTAAAACCCCAAAATCCAAAACCCAAAACGTTAAACCTCAAACATAAGTGGGTGGACTTTTTATTTTTTTTTTACACATGAGTGGGTATGGAATGACTAAGAGACAAAGTGACAAAGTGGAAAACGATTTGAATACATGAGTGAGAGTATGAGGAAAAATAGGTGGTGAAAATAATAAATATGAGGATAAATAAAAAAAATATCTTTTTTTTTCTTGTCTTTTATTTTTATGAGAAAAAATAGGTGGTGAAAATAATAAATATGAGGATAAATAAAAAAAATTATCTTTTTTTTTTCTTGTCTTTTATTTTTTTAGAAAGATCTAATTGGTTCGACTTAAGTTACGTTTTACATTTCGTCTTTGACTTTTTTTATTTTTATTTTTTTATGAAACCTAATTGAATTATACCTAGATTGTATTTCTATTTTGTTTTTACTTTTTTTTAATTCTTATTTTTTCTAGAACATAATAGATTAAATTCATACTATATTTTTCTTTTGCTTTTGACTATTTCTTATTAACCCGATTGAAGCATAATAATTATACCTCTGTTATCCATTATATGTACTATAATAGATATGCATCACATAGTACATTGTACTCTTGTTCCCTTCCCTAATGTATTTTATGACTCTTCTTCCCTTTTCTAAGAGTTGATAACTATTATTACTTTAACGTAAAAAAAAAAAAAAAAAATCACCCCAATGCTTTATTTTTACTCAAATTGATCCTCATTCGATATTAAAAGCATATTGATTTCTCCCAATAACCAAATACTTCTATATGTAAATATTGCATATTGTATTCAATTCATAAATCTATTTTCTTTCCTATAACAAGTTTTAGTTTCAATTAAAACACTAGTTTTGAATGTTCTTCTTTGTATAAGCAAATTGACTTCGTTCTTGAATAATCAATGTAGCAAAAGATTCTCTTTTTATCCGAAAATGGAAAAGGACCCTCATGGCTATAAAATCCTTGTATATACCATGATAAACAGAAAAACATGTTTTCTTTGTGAGAGATTCTATTTCACACCTAACAATACGTGTCCACTCCTCACAAGTCACAATCTCAAGCATCTCACGCATGCTGTTCCCACGGCCCACTAAATACTGTCAGAGCGGAAATGGCGCAGTCAGATCCTCAGATTTTTGTTTTGCGCGCACTAAGAGTGTCGGACATTAATAGAGCAAAAAAATCACGTGATGAATGGTTCAGATTTTTTAGGTGAATCACAACCTTGAATGAGAGGGTATAAATCATCCCTATGATTTTGACTCTAAAGATATGATTTTCTAGCCTATGTAAGCTTTTTAACTTTTTTTTTTAATTTTTTAAACCCCTTTCACTAATTTCTATTTATTCTCACTTAGAAAATATTAGTGTAATTAATTATATCTTATAGACGTAGTTTGGTATAAAGGAAAAGAAGGGAAGAATAATTTTGAAAAATGTTTATAGTTTGGAATCACTGAAATAAGAGAGTTCAAATCTGTTTTTTTTTTTATACATATAAAACTATGAAAAAAAATAGATAGTAGTCATCAAGAAACGTAAACATTTCACATTTAAAACTTATTATATGTAAAATAAATGATGTATTTTTTATATATTAATAGACATAATCTATTATGTATATACACACACTAATGAATAATAATTTTTGGAAATTAAAAAATATTAAATATAATACCAAAAACATAAGACTTATTTTTTATGTATGGGTCATAAATTATTATTATTATTATTATTATTATTATTATTATTATTATTATTATTATTATTATTATTATTATATATGTATGTATGTATATATTAGTATCATTACAATTTTCAAGGCTGTTTATTTATTTTATGAATTTTTATTTAATTCCTCTTTTTTTCTTATTTTTATAGTTCTATATGATATGTGATTAATAATATTTTAAGATATATATTATGATGTCAACCTAAATAGGAGGTTAAAGTTTTATGTCTAACATAATGTAGATAAATAAATAAAAAAAAAAAAACTAAAGATGTTTTGTTTTTGAACCACAATTTTTTAATAATGTATTTACCTTTCCGTTTCTAAAAAAATTGTTCTTAAGTGTTCCCTAAAACATTTTCTTTTTTTCTTTAAAGAAGATCGGCACTATTTTTCATGCCAATACCATGTAACACCAAATTCAGGATTCTCGTTACAATGGCATATAAAAATTGATGCTTAACTAGGTTTAAATTATTTCGTTCTTAAAAGTTACCAGATTTTTAATTTTAGTTCCTAATAATTTATTTTTCACTTCTTTATCCTTAATTATTTTTTATTTGGATTTTAGTCCCTAAAGCGATTTAGAGAGCTCTATTCACGGTAAACTAAAATTATTTAAATAAATTTTTTTTCATAAATAAAATAAAATAAATTATTTGCTTGAGAAAAAAGTTAAATTTAAGTGTAGTGATTTATGACCATCAATACCAAAATTAAAGATTATAAAAAAAAAGGTAAAAATTCAACGTGACATAAAAATATTTATATTGGTTTGATTCTTCTCAAATCTACATCTAACTAATCCAAATAAACATAATTAGATTTTTCATTAAAATCTTGAAATATTAAATTACAAGAAACACTTAATTAAATAAAGACAAGCTAATTACTTTTTGAAATACCCTTTGAGAAGATTTGAACAGAAAACATTCAAATTGTACACACTAAAATTTTCACGTGTGACAAATTATATAGCAAATTAACTTATAGCATACCAACCTTCCTTGATGAACATTGAGCAATCTTTCTTCCAAAACAATTGAATTATGTAAAAGTATTATTCAGAAAGATTTCTTGATCACAACAGAGCTCTCTTGATTCGAAAAATATGAAGATTGTCTGATTGAAAGAGAGAGAGTTTTCTCTTAAAGAGATTTTGAAATAACTTAACAGAATAATCGATTATTATTAAATATAATCGTTATAATTTGTTCATTCATCAATCCAAAAAAACACTTCAAGAATATCTCAGTGGATTATAATCTAACTTAAACTTAATTGATTATTGACGAAATGTTGTGCTTTTGAAAGAAAATAAAAATAACCAATTATATTTTACTTTAATGGATTGCATACAATTTATATGAAAAAACCACGTTTACACATATATTAATTGATTATTATTAAACATAACCCATTATATACATACATATGAAAAATTTCCTTAGGACTAAGAAAATTAATTATGACAATAATTAATTATTTTGTGATCTTGCTTAAAAACACTGGTTTTAGCTTCATATAATTAATTATATACTAAACATAATCCATTAATTATTCATATTTCGGTTTTGATCATAAGTTAATGATCAAATCAACACATAATGCTTTCACACATTTTACTAACAAATCAAACTAGTTTGTTCAATTTAACTTATTCTAATTTTCAAGTTTTGAGTTAATTGAGTTATGTATAGTGTCATCTACTTTAAACTATATGCATCTTTGAGGGCAAAATAATTTTATATATATTATTAATATTTTTATTCAATATGTGATACCAACATAAGTTACGTCTAAAGTATGATGTTTTACTTAAATTAGATAATAGAAAGTGAGAGAATGAAAAAATAAAAGAAATGAAATGAAATATAAAGAAAATTAAGAATTAAAGAAAAAATAAAAATGATTAAAAGCTAAGATATTTAATTATTATTAATATTTTGATTTTCTTTTATTTATTATTTTATTATTATTATTTTAATTATTTATTTTATTATTATAAAAATTATATCTATAACTATATATATAAAAGAACTACATTATTTAATATACACTAATATTTATCTCTATAATTACTACTATTATTTTTCTTTCATGATCTTATTTGCATTTTTTAAATCATTCATATATTTGGTTATAAAAATTTATGTTATTGTTGTGTTCTTCGATTAATGTAAATTGGAATTTGTTTTCCGTGTTTCAGATTTAATGGTACGAATGAGAGTTATTTCTCCTTGTTTAAATGTCCTTTTATTTGAGTTAGACGGTGACTTTGAATGATATGTGGGGTCTTGAATCTTGAACATTAATTAGGTAACTTGGAGTATTGATATTATTGAGTTAAGGAAAATTGAAGACTTGACTTGTGAGGCACGTTCCTCACCTTTCACCTTTCGATAATCTTAAGAATAATAAGCACATGGTGTGTGTGATTGTAATGCCCATAAGATTGATATGATCCAAACATTTAGTGGGTTCCACAAAATTGAAAGAGAAGTGATACTTTACCAGCTTCTAAGAACTCTATCATAAAATTTTGTTCAACAATTTAAAATTGTAGTATTAATCACACCTATCAAATGATATTATCTACAAAAGCTTTTTCCAGTTTGAAATGAGATTCACACATTCATGTATTCATATGAAAGTATGACATTAAAACTGTAAACGAGTAAATTGAATGATGAGGTTGAGCAAGTTTCTTTCTAATCCTATTCCACATTTTGCCACTGATGTTGCAAAATCCATTGCTTTTCATTTTTGAAACAAAAAAATTTGGGTTTAGGAATTAATGGAGTTTGTGCGCAGTGTTTGATTGGTTTTCTTCAGTTACTTAGTGCTTGTTTTTACCGTCAATCTCATAACTAAAAAATTGGTACTTTGTGGAACAAGAAAGCCACTCTGTCACCATTATCCTTCAAAAGAAAGTGAATTCACCACCTTTATTATCTATCAAGGATATTTGAGAAATACCAGTATTCCCATCATTTTACTTTGTGTTTAAATAAGAAATTTTATAATTTGAGACATTTAAATACATTAATCAATTTAAATTTATTAAATTTTCATTTTTTAAATATTTTCATTATGATTATAGGTAAAAAAATGAAATATCAACCATTTGTTAATAATTTCAAAATATTAATATTGATATTTTTGTGTTCATTTTGATTTTTTAATCTTTTTAACACAGTTCCGTAAGATTATTTTCAATTGTATTAATAAAAAAAATTATTGATATTGACGGAAATTATTTTATTAATATTAACTATAATTATTTATCTTATTAAGATTATTTATCAATATTTTTACACTATTGATTAAAAAATCCTTAGTTAACATTAAAAGAAAATTTAGTGATGGAAAAATTTCTGATTAATTGAAAAAATCTAATTTACATCAATAAAAGTATAACATCCAAGAAAACCCAATCTAATATAGATTGAGAAATGGTGGTCCACAACAGCTTTAAAATAATCCTCGTAAGTTAAATAAAACATAACTTCTATCAAATATAAAAGAAAATTATAGTGAACCTAAACTAAAAAGTAATGTCCCGAAAATTAAGTTGAATTATAAAAAAGAGGGCATATAACTTTGAGAATAAAAAAAAAAACAAATTTTACTTTTTTAAGTAGAATTTGAACTTTTCAGACTTTTTAGTAATTTAATTATTTTTATAAAATTCTAGAATTTCAATAATTTACTTATCCAAATAACATTTCCTTCTATAAAACGTTTTAAATTCTCCGCTATCCTCTTAAATTTCCTATTCAATCACAATATTGGGGTTATCTTTTGTATGGTTGATCTCGATTTAGGAACGTTTCTTTTCTTTTACTTAATGCTAATTTAAACGGCAATGATTAAAAACTTAAACGAAGTAATAATCTATAAAGGCCAGTCAAAAAAAGTTTAATGGTACTAAAAATGAAACTATCCAATGAAAAAAATAGTTTACCCTTATTTTTATTACTTTTTATTTTTTCTCGAACTCCATTATTTTTTAAACCATGACAAGTTATATCTGCTGCAAAACAGGGTCTATACAAATGTGAATAATAAGAGCAGCTGTTTGGTGAAAATGAAGGTAACGTTCCTGCAATATGTCGTGGGAATGGCCATGTATATAACTTTAAATGTAAACATATTATACAACATTGATTCATGTTTAGAAGCACATCTGAAAATTGTAACTTGCAAATGATCATGTATACATTCTCCAATATTTATGAGCATAGTAAAGAAAACATGCATGTGTAATAAAGGAAGGAGCAACCTCCTGGGCACCTTCTAGTCCTCTAATGAAAATTCACAAATTCAAAAAACCTCAAAGTAACTACCAATTTGAACATGGGAGGACTTGCAGCATTACTTCATTAACCAGAGGTTAATGAATTTAGCTTCTTTTCATATAATTTGGCACGTCGAAGAGCATCTAAGGCTTCGGCTTGTTTCCCAGAACGTTTCAAATTAAGTGCCTTAACTTTTTCTTCTTTGATTCTTTCTTCTAGTTGAATTCTCTCTTGGTTAGAGTTTTCAACTTTAGCATTGGATTTCACAGTCTCTTGTCTTTCTGGGGCTTTTGACACAACGCCTATATCATCAAGTCCAACAGCTTTCAGAGCAGATAAGAGTTGAGGATCAAGAAAATCCTCAATAGTGACATCATCTACACCATCTGACTTATTGGAATCTTGAGCTGTCGATTCCTCCAACTGGGTTTCAATTGCCTTTGCCCGTTCAAACAAAGCTTCTGCTTCCTCTGTCCGGCCTTCCCTCCTTAGCTTTAGGGCCTGTCGTTTATGCCCCAGAGATTCCTGCTGCAACTTGAATCGATCACGACTACTCAATGGTTTTGAACTAACATTTGACGATTCCTGTTTCTTTTCTACAACATTCGACGATTCCTGTTTCTTTTCTACAACATTTGACGCCTGGGAAACATTGCTCACAGAGGCCGTCTCTGGCTGCATACTTCCATCTTCCAATTCCTTCTCTAACAGCTTGGCCTGCAAGAGTTCCTTCTTAGCTTCTGATAGTTTCCCCTCCCTTTTCAAAGAAACTGCCTTCCTTTTATGAGCCAAAATTTCCTGACGCAAGGTAAGGTGGTTCTGAGAAGCATAATCCTGAACAGAATTTGACTTGTTTATGTTTGGCTTTTCAATTACATCAGTCATTTCTCCTTTTTGGGTTGTATCACTGTTTTTGTATCCCTCGTATTGGCCAAAATTATCTTTAGAGTCCAAGTGAATAGCAGGCCCAGCTTGAGATGAATTAGTTGAAGCAAGTTTACCTTCTTTATGTTTTTGAGTCAATATTTCTGAACTGTTACTGTCACCAGCAACTAAACCTACCATATCCATAGAGTGGTCAACTGGGGAGCCATGACCAATGGTTTTCTCTGCTTTCATCCTTTTTGAAAGATTTTCACTTGAAGTTCTCTCTTCAGCAGTCAATGAATGTTTACCATCTACAAAGTGAGAGGTTGCAGAAAGTAAATTATCAGACTTCATAATGTTTGTCTCATTGTTCATTCTTTCTAAACCAAATGTTGATTCAGAACTATTCTTACTTGACCAAACCAAAGATGAGACTGAAGCATTATCAACTTCAGTAGCCACTCCCAAATTTCCATGCCTTTCCTCGAAATCAGGTGATTTAGACCATAAAGACTCTTTATCCTTGGAAACATTAAGTGACAAGTCCTTATTCTTGTTCTCAAAATCTTCTAGTTGGGCTTCTAAAGTTTTGGCCTGTCTTAAAATTTCATCAGCCTCTTCTATCTCTCCCTTGCGCCTAAATGCAAGTGCCTTCCTTTTCAATCCTAAAAGTTCTCTTTGAATCTCTCCCTTATTTCTTGATGGTGTAGCAGGAATGCTTGAAGACAACTTAGACGCAGCAGATGAATCAACAGTATGTGTAGACCTACTTGTAGCTTCCTTAACTGTCTCTGCTTTTATGGTCACAGGTTCAAATTCATCATCCTTCCACCCTAGATTAGAAAGCATTGAATTCAATGTCAGGTCATGCATATCCTCTTCTGAAACAACCACATCACTTTCTTCATCAGCTGGAGGATTGAAAAGTCCGTCTTTCATCACAGGAGCCACAATTTGTGCTTTATTTTTTGCAGCTTCCATCTCTACCATCTGGGCTTCTAATGCTTTGGACATTTTAAGAACTTCTTCTGCATCCTCAACTTTCCCTTCACGCCTGAGAGCAAGGGCCTTTCTCTTTAAACCCAAGAGTTTCCTTTGAATTTCAGCTTTACTTCTTGGAGGCTGAACCGACACATTTGCAGAATGCTTACTTATAGAAGTATCATTTACAGGAACAAAATGATTACCATCTTTCTTCGAAGGCTTGCTTGGAGAGTTAGAAAGTTCCTTATTGTTGTCATTCCAACCCATGTCCCTAAGGAGTGAAAGATATGTGGGATCAGACATATCTTGTTCTGTCACATCATCTTCACCTCCTTCCTCAAGTGCCAGATTTATACTAAAATCAGAATGCTTATGTACTGTAACTGGAACATTATCAGCAGTATTCATATGTGATGTTTTGAGATTTGATGCCTTATCCATCTCCATCAGCTGACGTTCAAGTGCAGCACCCTTCTGCATTTCTTCTTCTGCTTCATTCATTTTCCCTTCCCTTCTTAGTGTAAGAGCCTTCTTTTTCAAACTCAAAAGCTCTCTTTGAATCATCAATCTACTTTTTGGTGCCACAGTGGAAGAAATATTATTAGTGGCACGTGTATTTCTCTCATCCAGTTTAATGGAGTCTGATCCATTACCAGCAATTTCCGAAATCACACTTTTCCTTACAGATGTAGATTTTTGAGACATATTATAGTCTTCAGGTCCAGAGCTGTTAAGGTCCCTTTCTAATAACTTTGCCTTTTTCAAGAATGCCCTGGCTTCTTCAGCATTACCTGCTCGCTTTTGATTAAGAGCCTCTCTTTTAAGAGACTGAATTTCATCAAGCAATGCTTCTTTGTTAAAGGTTTGAGACTTGGAAGATGTATTTTCAGGTTCAGTCCAACCTAATGATTCCAAAGCGCCAGCTATTTCAGGGTCCATCATATCGTCATCAGTCACTTCAAAATTACCATCAAGGTCATCAGAAGCGGCCAAAAGGCGTTCAAAATCAAAACCATGTCCATGATCATGCAGATTTGGTAATTCTTTATCATCCTCCATGCCTCGAATTAATGCTGATAGCTCATCATCAGAATCTTCAGCCCCAGCAAGGAGCTCCTGTTCTTCAAGTTCCTTTTCTAAAATTTTAGCTCTTTTTAGTTCCTCTTTTGCTTCTACAAGCTTACCCTCACGCTTCAGCTGTAGAGCATTTTTTTTCAGAGCAACAACTTGGGACTTGTCAATCCTGCTAACCTTTTGTTCACCAGTTTTAGTAAAGATTTCTCCAATTATTGATGAGAGTTCACCCTCCAAACTCAAGTTTGATGACTTTTTGTCTTCATTACGTAGATCCATATCAGACCATCCCAGTTCTCTAAGTTCAGAAGTAAGATCATCCTTTTCTCTGCCAACATGAGAAAGTGACTTTGTTTTTCTGTCAGACTCTACAGGATCTCCTTTGTTATGTAAGTCAGACAAGTTTCCCGAAGGTAAACTCTTCTTCCGATTCTTCCTTAATTGAATTTCCAAAGCATCAGCCTGCCTCTCAAGCTCCTTCCCTCTCTTAAAAGCTCTCATCGCCTCCCCAGATTTCCCCTCTCCTTTAAGAATTCTATGCTGTTTTTTTTCTTCCAAAGCTTGCTTACGTAACTCTTCAGGAGTGGTGGATTCCAAATCGATACCCAAGAGATTAGGCTTATCATTTGAGACAATGTTTTGTATCTCTCCGTCATAATTGGATGTGCTTGAAGAAGATGCAATACCAACTGATTTTTGTCTGCTAGCAACTTTGTCGCTGGTTTGACCAAGAATTTGGTTCAAAACTTCATCTTCATCATTAGGTGCTGATTTCGAGCTCCCTGGATAAATTGAAATGAACATTCAAAAGGTATAAAACTGTGAAACAATAACGAAATTGAAATAAAGGAGGTCTACTTTATCGTAAAATAGCATAGCTTGAAACCATTTGAAGAAAAATAAATAAAAATACCTCTCCCAGGTCTACGCCCATGTCGCAATTCAAACCGTGCTGCCTCTTCAAGCTTCTTACAAGGTTCACAAATACGCACAGGTGAATCACCTTGTCCACGCAAAACCATTCTTTGTTGAGTACAACTGCCGCAAAAGATCCCCCCACATCTCCTACAGTGATGCTGAACCGTAAAAGAGAATTGCAAACAATGTAAATAAATAAATTTTGGACCAAGAATTCAGTTTGAGTTCAATCAGATTCATAAGCAAACATGGAACACCATCTTATGTTTCACCCAAAATTATGAAATGAAGTCGACTAGCATTTTATTCATTTATTGTAACCAAGGATTCCATGAAGCTTCAAACTACAGTCTGTTAAAAAGATTCAACTGGGGAAGCTTCAAACACGGTGAGTTATCCTCTCTTAGACAAGTTACAGATGCAATGCACAAAGGAAGGAGAATCCAAACACTGTCACATGACATGGACATTATATTTTCTAACTTTACATGAGTGAGTTTAGGAAGCAAAATCTTGCATGTACATTACTAAGAGGAAAATAAACAGCATGAACCCCTATTAAGCATTGCTTCACAGAACAAAGAGATTTTGAATACAATATTTCTTGTAATCACAGCAATTGAATAACTAATTGAGAAAATCAATCACCCTAACCAGATTATCCCAAACAGATCAACCACATACTGGACTAAGTTAATCACTTTTCATGAAAGAATGTACTAACTCAAAACGAAATTAACTATCTGCAGAATTCAAACATAAACGCACACAAGCATCGACACAGTGAAACCAACTAGCATAGCGAATAAAGACACCAGCCACAAAGTTATAATAATTCATGAACAATAAATGAGCGAAAATTTAACGACTTTAAGATCCCCTGAAATACCCACATAAAATCCAACATTCGAAAGGGAATATAAATCATGGGTCATCTCTCTAATTGCAAAAAGTTTCTGTATTTACTATGAAACCCCCTTCCCGAAGACAAAATTAATCAAAATGAAAAAATGATAATCGAAATCTACCTTGCGATTGATGAAGGTGAACTGAGAGGAACATCCCTGGCAGTGTGAAGCGTCAACCACCCAATTACTCCCTCGCAGCGAAGGTTTTGGCGGCAACCCAATCTTCTCCAACATGGTGTTCCTCTTGACGTCTTCTTCCTAAGATCGAATGGCCCCCAAATGAAAACAAATGGTAAAATAGAAAATCGTGTTTTGTCACAGTGAGAGTCTTGCGATGGAGAGAAAGAACGTCGCAATTACTTTGCCTTTTCTTTTCTTTTAATTATAAAGAATTAAAACACATTATCAATCCAACATGATCAGGCATGGAAGTAACGGGCTAAAGTTGGCACCTGATGTTTTCACACCTCCTTTTCCTATTTACACACCACAATTTTCCTTTTTTTCTTTATAAAAATCCCTGGTTGGAAATTTATGTTGTGTATTATTATATATATACAATAGATATGGAAATAGATATATGCATTTAATATATTTTTTTATTTTGATTCAAAAATGTAATCCTTTTAGGTATTTGCCCAATTCCAAACAAAATGTTAACTAATTTAGTTAATTTTGATGCCTAAATTTTATTTGATTTAAATAATGATACTCTTACAAGTGGATGTAACATGAAAAGATACAAAATAATAAACATGAAATATTATAAAATAAGTAAACACATGCATACAAATAACTCAATATAACGTGAAACAATAAAAAAAATACAAAACAATGAAATGTACAAAATATAAAAAACTACTACATATACAATAATTACTAAAATTAAAAAAAAAAGTTACCAAAGCAAATAAAATATTACTAATACTATTTAGTAACCTTTTACCAAATATTAAATATACTCTGTATTATTAAAAAAATTTAATAACATTTTCAAATGTCAATAAAATTATTTATAAAAATATCACTAAATACTTGTGATAATATTTATTTAATAAAAAAATAATATTTTAAAAATTTCACTAAATTCTTTTGATAACATTTATTTAATAAAAAATAACATATTAAATTTTTAATAATATTTTCTTAATAATAAGAGTAACAATGTAAAAATATTACTAAAATTATTAATAACTTTTCTAAATAAAGAAAAAACAATTTAAAATTGTTATTAAAAATCTTTAATAATTTTTTTTAATAAATATAATAATATAAAAGTATCACTAATATAAATATTTCATAACATTTTAACAAATGTTACTAAGTTATTAAAATTTTATTTAATATTATTAGAAAAAAAATTATCTGCGCAGAGAAATTTAGTATATTAGAAATATAATTTATTTCTCATTTTATGAAGTCACGGGTTAACTTGGAAAAAATTTTGAGGGAATCTTTTATTTTAAGTATTTTATACTATAACATAAAACTATGAAAATTTTGTATAATAAAAGTTTACTTTTTTATTATTGTTAAAAAGATTCTCTACACAATCATTTATATATTTCTTTTTATTTTTATATAATTTATTAACATTTAAAGACAACTTACTTTATTTTTTTATCTTTCATTCTTTCTATCATTCATCAAATATGGAAAGAGAATTTTCTCTTCCTCTTTATCTTCTATTTCTATTAATTCAAATAACATTTTTATAGTCTTATTACTATTCTATTTTTTATTTTTCTATTTTTGAGAATATCATTCTATACTAGCATCTTTCTTTCTACTTTTGCAGCGTTGAAGCTAAAATCACCAATCCAAGCTATCTTTGCATATTTCATGAATCTTGCTTTTGCATGCTTGAACACTTACATTTTGATAGTTTGCCCGTTTATCACAAAGGGTATGCATGTATACGAAAAATGAGTGAATAATAACAACATGATGTATTGTTGAATTTATAAATATATGTTCTTTTATTTACCTTGAATTGTTTCTGAAGATCTTTTATGTATTCAACAGTCAAGCCCAACATATTTGTTGTGTTGGTTTGTTGTCAAAAGCATGAAAAAGAGTGTTAACTTTCCAACCACAACTACACCATTGTAAATACAATTGACAAGTTTCAAGGTTCAATGTGCTTGTGCTATGGGTCTTGCCTTGTCCATGTTTGGGACAAGCTCTTGTAATTTCCTCATTCTTTCACTTATATGAGTTCTTCTCACATGTAACAAGACAAATATATAACATCTCAGAACCATCGTTTTCTGAAATTGTTTCATGAATTCAACAAAGTCTGAACAATATCTTTTTTGTTGTTTTGGATCCAAAATAAAATTACTTCCTTCCAATGGGTTTAATCTTTTTTTATATCCTATGAATATAAGGTATTACATGGTCGATTAATCAGAAATCATTAATTTTAAAAATAATTATTACTAGAATAAATATTCTTACCCTCATAAATAGAAGACAATATAAAAAACCTTTAACATTGTCTATACATTCAAATTAAATTCAATGTTGAAGACAAAATCCTACCATTTCAAATCCTACCCTTTTCAGCAATGCTTCTAGGATGAGTAGCGCACCTTCTCTTTGCTCTGATTTTGCAAGGAGTAGAATTACGGAACTGCAACAACTTTTCCATGGTAATCATTTCTTTTAAAGTTTTTGGTAAACTCAAGTGATGTGGTAATATATTGACTTGATTTCCTGACTCTCCATTATGAGCACAACAAATTTTTGTATTAAAAATAAGAAATGAAAGTGCAATAGATACAACAAAAAAATAAAGCAATTAAACACACTATATATACCTGAACTTTAGAAAAAAATCTTTTCATTGTCACTTCTCCCTCTTTTCAAACCACTGAGATTTCTTACAAGTTGTGGAGTCTCACTCCTAGAACCATAGGAAAATCCAGGACCAAAATGTTGAGCATCATTACCTCCATGACTAGGATCATCATCAAAAATAGTTGCTTCAACGTCTTCACTCCTATTTCAGATATATGAGACAACACTCCCAGAGAAAAAGAATTTCTTGATGAGAAGTTAATATGATTCTTCAACCTGCGAATACATAGACTAAGTTCACCATTATTTTCATTCACATCACCAAAGTTTCCAACACCTTTCATGGTAACAAACCTTGCATATTATAAATTTATCTCATTAACCATTAGGAATGAATAGAATTGGACCCCTCAAAAAGAAATTTGTCTTCACAAAATAAGATGCAGGATCAGGTCATAATTTATCATGTTTTGCAAATATGATCTAGAATCTAGTCCCTCGTATTGATATTACTATAATAGTATATGCTTGAGTTTCCAATCTTGTGTCTCGAAGTACACTAAGTGATAAAGTTGAAGTATAAGAGTTTAATAAATGTAGCATGGGAAAATTTCAATCTCCGAAGAGTTTGAATACTAGGAACTACATCTCACATATAGACAATGTATGTGGATCATCAAATCCTAACAAACAATAACTTTATAAGATGTATGTTCCAGAATCATTACTTTCCATTTTCATATACTATAATATCTATCCTTCAAAGTGTAGTAAATGTAGCTCAGTTGAGCATAGCTGGCAGTCAATAATGGAATCTCATCATTCCTATTAAAAGTTGCATAGATTCAGATTATAAACACTGCAGTAACACAATTAATCCATCTAAAGGGAACATTTTCAAAAAATAATTAAACACTGGAGAATAATTTTATAGTCTTTGTCAAAAACATTTTTTTTTAATTTTAATTACTACGCTAAAGCTTCAAAATCATTGGAGAAGGAATCATCATCAAAATCACCACTTTGAGTTTTCCCTTTTCCATTTTGTCATGTAAAAGTCATCAAGTGATAGTAGTCTTACTTTTTGAATTTTCAAGTCTATAGAACTTTTTAACTACGACTATAGAAAAGGGTATTTAGAAAGAGAGATCACAAGTAATAGTACAAGATTTTTTGAGATTCAATATTTAAATATTATTATGTTTTATTCTTTTTTAATTTTTTTAGGAGTTCTAGCTAAACGTTGAAGTAGATGAAACTCTTTTGTGAAAGCAAATTAGTTTAATTTTTTTTACTCTTCTCTTTTTCTTCCTATTCTTACCTATAGAAAAATTAAAACCAACCTCTATTAAAGATCATCATCTTAACATTTCCTTATTGTTAATCAAGTTTCTGAAAAAGTCTATCTCTTTTAGAAAAATACTTTATCTAATTTATTTACCCCACCTTAAACTAAATCACTATTTCCAACACCAATGATATGTGAATGAAAAATATATGGTAGAGATTCTAAACGACCATTCACATAAACCTATATATAACTTTGAAGCATAAAGGCTTCTCTTCCATTGATATGGACAATGTGGGTATTCAACTCCATATATTTTATCACATACATTGATGGTAGGATGATGGTTAAGAGGTAAGGGAGAGATTTTCTTGATAAGTCCAAAGTGTGGGAGCTCTCTGAGGCCTATAGAGGCATAATAAAGGACCATGTTTGAGAAAGCTAGGGAAGTAGGCAATGTCATGGAAGGATCACCTTTTATTTTGCTCCCCACATAACGTCCAAAATGATACACTATTTGTAATTTATATAAGACTAACCTTAACGACAACACTTTGATGAAACCTTTCTTAGTCCTTTATTATATATCTAGGCTTATAAAACACCCAAAAGTCTTATCATGTATACCCTCAATCTACTTTGCTTGATAAAAGCTTGAAACATGATAATTATCTAGGGTTATAAACTTTAATTGTGCTTAGTTTAATGTAGTTTTTAAGAAATTGTTCTTTAAATTTGAATTTATTTTTTATTATGTTTTGTACTGCTTGATATTTGTTATTTTCTTTTAGTTTTAAAATATATTTGTTTAAGGGTCAAATTTGGATGGAATTTAGGAACTTCAATCCACATCAAAATAAAATAAAAAATGAAACTTGTTTGTTCAACTTGAGGTGTCCAAGATTGAACGGCATAATCCTACCCTTGGATAACAAAAAGAGGCTTTTTGTGAGCACCTACGCGATCCATTTTTAAGTGGCTTAAGCGAGACGTGAGAGAGGGAAAACAAGTTTCTCTGAGTGTTTAAGTAATCCTCTCTTTCTGGCTTAAGCATCTCTATTTATAAATTTCTAAATACATGAAAGATCCAATTCCTATTAAAAGGTAAAATATGGACATTGTCAAGCCCTATTTTCACACGTTTCAAAGGCACAAAGTTAGGGACAATTTATTAATGGCAATTGATTATTTTTCTTCTTTCATTCTTAATGTTTGTATTGTTTTAATTGAGAAATTACAGCAATAGTATGATTTCATAATTTCGTTCACGAATAGAAAATTTTCTTAAATTACAAATTAGAGAAAACAACCAAATATTTTTACGTCTAGGATAAAGTAAAAATAATTTATCTTCAACTAAATATTTTTTTCCTTTAAAGCAAATACTTAGGTTACATTAATTCATGAAATCGATAAGAATTAATTGATAATAGAACCAGGGACTTCGTTTTTTTTTTTTGCTTTAGAGATTAGGAAATAGTGATGACATGTTAATCAAGATATTATACTTTAATTGTCCAATTATCAGATTAAATATATGTGCATAGGACTTTTACTTCTTAGTTTACTACTCATGATTACTTCTATGATTCGGTGCTCTTATCAAAATTTACAAGGAAGCACCACATTAAGATACTTGTATAACAAAATAAACACAAAGGCACCCTATGCATACTCCCCAAAAGTACATCTACACCCATGAACATCATGGAAAAGCTCAAAGTAGCATAGAGCACACAAACTTCTATCACACCTCTTGCTCACTCTTACCATTTTTTAAGATCCTCCGCAAGTTTGCTTTTTGCCATTTTCATTTTGCATTTTTTCTATGCTACGGAAACTTGTTTCCATTGGGCACCAATACACAGCACCCTTTTGTATTTCATTTTCCGTTGTAGGATGATTGAAGGAACACCCATAAACAGAAGCTGAAACTCGCAACATTACGAACTTCAATTATTTAATTGATTTACTGATATAAAATACATGATGAATTGTTTAAAAATTATAAATCCGTGATAAGGATGTCCATAAATTGGCCAAGATAAAATACATGATGATGAAACTAAAACGAACAATTTTATGGTGTTAATCATGCTACAATGTCTTAATTAGGCAACAGCCCTTTCACTTTCTCCACCATAAAGACAGAAAAAATTAGTTTCTTGGCGAAAAATGATACAGGCAATAAATAAAAAGAAAATAAAAAACACGGTGATTGTAAATTGGTATTGTCATAACTAGTTCTATGTAACTCGCAATCGTTTTAATTTTCTCACTCACTCGTGTTTGTTGTGAATGAGGAGAAAATAGTGAAAAGTACAGCCACTCCATGAAGTGCTCGGCAATCCACTTTGCACGAATCCAATAGTGAGTCCGAATTATCCACCGAATATCTAATAACCATTGATCTGAGGCCTTGATGTAGGGCCAACAAGCCGTGAAAAAGGCACTTGTGTCCTGCTGGTGCCTGTGTTCAGCCCCCTCTGACCAGAAAACCTATCATTTACTTTTGGATCTGATACAGATCTGGAGAATGCTTGTGCCAGTTCAACTGCTGAAGCCGCTCTACCATACCGTATGCCAGTAGCACCTGGAGATGTTTTTGGCTGCTGCTCCACAGGCTTGCGCCATGTCTCAGGTGAAGGTTGCCTCTCAGAAGCCTGTGGCCTATCAGTCTCCCTCACAGTTCTCCGGGTGTCACCCCGCCAATTTCTTCTCTGGGCATGAACCCTTTCACCATCTACCCTTTGCTCCTTCCTGTCAGCTTTTCTGCCTGTCCTTTGATCCAGATGAGCATCCTCAGTCTTTTCACTGTATTGGCTCTGGCTGGAATGTTCAGGATGATGTTTCTCGGCCCTTGATATATTGTTTTCAACCCTTCACGAAACAAGATTTTGTTGGCAATGGGCAAGAATTGTATCCGACTTGGATCACCATTGAGTTAAATGGTATAGCATACAGACAGAAAGACAAAACAAGTCCTTACCTGTTTGAATGCTCGACCACTTCATAATTGTTGATTGACACATCATCAATCCCTCGCTCCTTCAACACCTGTGGAAAAGATTGGCAACATTATCAAGATGAAAACAGAAGCCGAGTACGGACAAAATGAAAGAAAAGTCATGTCAGTTGCAGCAGTTGGCATTACAAGACACATGAATTATAGGAAAAAAATATTCCACCCATATTGGGTAGGGGTGATTTTAACACGATAAAAACACAATAATAAAAGTACAGCATAAATTCTAACTGGAATTTAGGATGATATATGAAGGAAAAAAACATACTAGTTCTCGTGGGCGAGCTCCACCAAATAAAGCATTCCTGAAACATATGCACCGATCATTCCATTATCGTACAAGAAGCCACAAATAATTAATCAAATAAACTTTCTGAAAGTAACCCTATTATGCATGGAGGAAACAAAATAAAATTAAAAATTTATAAAGTTCGAGAAACCCAACCCAAGATACAATATTTTGTTAAAGTAGGCAATGATTGAGACGTGACTGCATTCAATATATGTATAATGCTTGATTACTCTTGCACTCCTAAAATATAAGTTACATACACAAGTTGAAGAAAACCAAAAATAAGGCATACATTCTATATGTTATGAGGCCCCTTAACATCCTTACCTATAATGAGAAGCAAAAATAAAGCATTCCTTATACGACAAGAATAAAAGAAAAAATAGAGGAAGCTGGATGACGCTCATCAAGGAGCTAACTGATGAATAGCTAAGTTTAAAAACTCCAGGGATAATTTTTTTTCTGGTCTATATTGGGGAAAGCCAACTTACTTCCCTTTTGTAGATGCTAGCATCCCCACATTTTAACAGGAAAAAAAATATAATTCTACTATTGCTCAAAGCAAATGATATTGCTGACATTTGTTCTATAGTCAAGTGACCAATCTATTAGTCTTTCAAGACTTAATCACTTCTCTTACTGTGTCTCACCTCCCTAATTCTCTCCATCACTTTTCGAATTTAGGGAGCAGAACTCTAACTCCAAAATATGCCATTTTGAAAGTAATAAATCCCGAGTGAAACTTCTAATACCATAATTCCGATCTAATGCACAAGAAGAATGAAGTTAATATCCCACACACAAGGATCATGAAGACATGAAATGCACATAGTCCCCCATTTTTTGTTATTTTCATTAAAATTTTAAAATTCACTTAGAAATTATAAGCATAGCATGTCTTTCTTGTACTTGAGTGTATGTGCATATGCCTAAGTAGTAAGTGTTGGAATCACACCTTCCTTTCTTCCTGATCATGCTAAACAGAAAATATTGGAGTTGTAGACTTGAAGTAAAGGAGGATCACTTTTGTCACAGAGAACACAAGCACACTTTACTCCGATGAAGGCAACCTAAATCCCTAAACTACTTGTAATAGGTGGATTGTATTTAGTTTTGGAGTTGACCTGGCACATGAACCACCTTGGAAAATCCAATATGTATATTCTATCAAATATCAAATTTAGTTAGGTTAAAACAAAATAATCTTCTCGATTCATGTGGATGTTTGGAGTATTACTACTGTATCGCGTGTAAGACTTTAAGTGATGAGCATCCATTCTTATAATATACATTACAAAGCAACTACTATAGAAATAGTTTACTATGGCAATAGTTCACTATGTTTTGAACCAAGTGGCAATGTGTCACTTTCACAGACAACACAAATACCATATAATGGATATATACAGAAATTAAAAATTCCCAAATTGACAGCCTAACACAACTGACCTGTCCCTTTCACTGTTTCCGTCCAACTGTTCAACGGGATGAGATCGAGGCTTCAAATTCAGCTTCGGACGCTGTCCTGCCTCCTTACCACCATCAGACCCTGCTGATACAGGCTTCGAAAAATTAGCATGGCCATGTGCCGGATGAACGGTTTCAGCATGACCAGAATCATTAACCTGACGATTACCCTACCATGAAGAAAACAATAGAATTCATAAAGCAAATATAAGAATAAATAAAAGGCAATCACCCAATCCCCCTGCCAAAAGAAAGATATAAAAAACTCCTGTGGAAGGGAATCTTGTAAGCTGAACATGTGAATACCTGTGCATATTCCGTAACAGCATGTTCAGAATTTTCCAGTGGCTTTGCCCTTGGTAGCAACTTCAGTTTAGGTCGTTCAGTTGGTTCAGAAGGCACAGGGTGCTGCAAGTCAGACCCAACAATTTTGCCATCATTTCGAGCCAGCTGAACCCCATCAGAGTGATAAGGTGCACTAGTAGGTCGTACATCTGAATACCTGGAAACCCCAGACCTTTCATAACTTAGTAACTCATTCCTACCACCTTGCATCTGATTATCAATGCCTAAGCCCCTTTCAGCATGTCTTGCTAGCATAGCATCAGAGTGCTCCTTTTCACCAACTGCATCCATCCTATTATAGGCACCACCACCATTAACACGTGGTCTATTCTCCACTTCAGGAGATCTAACCATCTCAGCATCTGCCTGATAATGTACAGCCTTTGACTGCCATCTACCAGAAGAAACCTTCTCAAGAGCACTAGCATGAGCCAACTTGGAGGCAGCACTAGCACTAGACCAAGCAGGTTGCTCCGGCTCAACAGCACTTGCCACTTCTTTCCTCAACGACCAAGCGTTCCGATAACCACCACCACCACCAGTTCCCTGCTCCTTACTACCTCCTAAACTCTGAGGGTTCATCCCTACGTGCACTGCATCAGTAAGCCTCGCTGAGTATGAATTAGCCATCCCAACAGGAGTTTGAGACACTGGAGCCACTTGCCTGCCCAATGAACTACCTCCAAGTCCATACTCCGGCCTCACCTCAACACGAGAAGGCGGAGCACTACGAATGCTCTCATCACTGATTGTCCTCCGAGGCACCGAAACACCATCAAGGGGCTTCCTCTCATCCTCATCAAAATTCCTGCCAATTGGGGCAGTGTGTGACAGAAACGGGCTTTTATCATCGTAATGCCTAGTCGCCGGCGACGTGTGCGGCCGAGACCAATGATCCGAACGCCCCATTTGTGTCCCCCACGCCGAAGGCCGATCAAAACCAGAACGATCTGAAGCCCTCACAGTCCTGCAAAAGACCAAAAAAACCCAAAAAAAAAAATGGTAAAACATTGCACAAACAGATCCATCATGAAGAAACCTCATCATACTAAACGGAAACAGACATCATGTACAATTTAAATCCACAGATCTAATTCCTCTTACAAACACCCTTTCTTTTTTCTTTCTTTTTTTTCTTTTCACAACCACAACATCTACAGATGTACCCATTTGCAAATAATCGAAGACACATCAAACCAACACAGAAAGATCAAAAATTAAAAAAACATGGATTAAAACAAGGGAAAAAAACGATGAAGGGGTGGCACTTACACGCCAGGAGCAGAAGGTAGAGGGAGATCAGAGGGTATAGAACCGCCATGGAAGTCCTTGAGCGTCATGGTGTTACCGCTAACTTTCTTCTTCGACATTCTCCCTCACAAAAAATTGAAAAAGAAAAAAATTAAAAAAAAAAAAAAAGTGAAGAGAAGAATCTGAATCCCAAATCCTGAAATTAAGGGTGGTGGTTGCTGCTGGAAGCGAAGGGGAAGAAAAGGGAAGAGTGAGGAGGGCAACCCCACGAGTGGAAATGGAGAAGCAGAGAAGAACGAAAACAAGAACGCGACTACGATTGGTATTGGGTTTGGTTTTGGGGTGCGAAACGAAAGTGAAGAAGTGTGTTCGAGTGAGAATGATTGTGAATGATATTCTGTGTGCAATTTATTTTATTTTATTTTATTTTGGATTTCTTTTTCTTTCTGACACACAGTCTTGTTCTTCTTTTTAAATCTATATTATGATTTCACATTTTGTATATATTTATTTTTAATATTTTAAGATTAGTGATTTTGATCTAACCTTTTAAATTAAGACATTAAAGATCAAATGATAATGATTACTTATTTAAAATACACGCTAATTAATATTAAGACGATTTTAAAAAAATTGTTAATTCTCATAGCACTATTAATCCTCCTGTCACAGATTTTTAAGATTTTGGATAATCAATAATTAATTTTGTGAAAAATTATCACTTTTAGTGAAGGTTGTTTTTTCTCTACTCACTCAGATGCCACTATGATAATATTCTCTATCTAAAAAGTTATGACAAAAATAAGAATAACAATACACTATTCTTATTTATATTTTTTTTTCATTTTCTATTTTTTGAACTTGTATTTTTTAAGATTTATTTTTTTTAATTTCTTAGTAAATTAAAATACAAATAGTAACTATAGTTTAAGATACAATTAATTTTTTATTAAAGTTTCAACTTAAGCTTAATTTCTCCATAAGAATGACAGAAGTAATGAGATATAAAAGATATAAAATTGAGTTATAATTGAGACTCATTTAAGGCTAATCATAATACAACATTGCATGTTCTATTAAATAATGAATAAAGTAAGAAAAGTGAGACAAAAGTACATAAAAATACAACATAAGCATGAAAGATATTAGTAATTGATAGATCTAGTATTTAAAAATTTGTGAAAAATTAGTTTAGTAAAGTCTTTTTTAAATTCTTAAATGGTCTAACTTTGTCAGACCGTTCAATAGAACATATGGAGGATGGTCTCAATAAAATATAAAGTCTCTTAACATTTATTAAGACTAATATTATCTAGAGTAACCACCTAATTGCTTATTTAAATCAATAACGAAAATTATTATTTACGTGTCTTCTCCGTATATTTAGACGTGTGTTTTACATAAGATAGTTATAATAATTATATTGTTTAGATACGTGTTTTACATAAATTAATTATAATAGTTATGTTGTTATATATAATATCCCTTAACCATAATTAAATTTATTTAAAATTGTTGTTAAACTATTATAAACTTTGAGTTACAATAAATGAATTTTATCACAGAAATGGATTGAAGTTCGTTAATATTTTAATTGAATTATGTTATTTGTATGTGCAATTATATTTTTTATTCTTATTTAGTCTATTATTTATCATTTATAGTTTATAATCTCATATTTATTATCATATTAAATTTTTTATACTGATAAAGAATATTTAATTAATTTTAGTTTTAAAATAATATAAATTAATTTCATCTTTACATTGATAGAAACAAAAAAAAGTTGAGTATACAACTTTACTTTTACAAGAAAAAGTTCAATATTACTTCAACGTTTTCATTCTTTCAACAAACTCTAAACAATAAGAAAATTATATATATTATTTAAAAAAATCAGTTAATAATAAAATATAAGAAAACATTAGTTTCATGTTTAAAATTTTAAATTATTGAACAAAATACTGACATGTCTCGACAAAAAATAAACTATAAAAAATAACCACATTGAAAAAACGAGAATGAGAATGTCCAATATAGATATTACAATTGGAATAAATAAAAAATAGCAAAGAGAAAGTTATATAAACAAAGAGAATTAAATATAATAGAAAGTTGAAAGGTATGTTTAGGATTGACAAAAAAATATAATCCTAATTTATTAATTATTTGTAATTATAATACATGCTTACCAACATTCATATACACGTATATTCGCACACATACAGAGAGGTACACATATAAGTAGAAATATATAATAACAATATTTTTATTTTCTAATAATATAGAATTTTAGTAATAGTTACAAATTTTGATTTTTAATAAATATTAAAAGGAATGGTCCTCTCCTAGGTTAGGTCGTGTTTAAGATTGCTAGGTGATTTTTTTTATAATGAGTGTTTTTCCTTCTAGAATTTGGGATGTTTGTTGTTAATGATTATACAACATACTTCTTCTTGAATATTTTTTCATGGCCATGAAATCCATATCTTTTAAACAACATTAAATCCGTAGATTATGTAAAAATAATAAAAATAAATATAAAAAATGTGATTTATAAATAACTATGTTCTTTCCTATTAATGCATCCATAGTCTTAACATTAATCTTTATTTATTTAAAACAATTGAGGTCAATGTCAAGAGAATATTTTCATCAAAATATTCTAAAACTAAACATGACAAACTTTCTTTAAAAAAATTTAGTTAATCACATGACAAAATTTGGTTCAATGTATATATTTGTTTGCTATAATTTTTTGTGTAAATATTACTTTTAACTAATTTTAACTACACTCAATTTTATATTTTTATGGTTTCAAAATAATCTTATGATTTTTTGGATTTGGAATTTTCTATTATTTTCTACTATTATTAGGTAGATTTTGCAAATTTTGCAAAGAAATCCATACAAATTTGTTTTTCATTGCTTTTTCTTGAACTTTTGTAATTAAGCTTATGAATCTAATTAAAACTTAGATTTAGATTTATGTTTACATTAGATTACATTATATATATATATATATATATATATATATATATATATATATATATATATATATATATATATATATATATATATAAACCTACATGTCCTTTAAACATATAGATACAAATCATTGTTAAGTTTTGCAATTTTATAAATTGTTTTTTCTTTTCATTTTCTTTCAATTTTGTCTTTTTCATGTCCCTATTTCATGTCCCTATGTCATTAGTGTTCTTCATCCTTCTTCCATAGAGAACCAATTACTGAGAATCAATTCAAGAAATCAATATTAAACAATTCAAATTAAGTTTTAGAGTATTATAATAACAGAAATAATTTGGTTCTTAGATTTGTGAGATGACATCTCATTCTCTATTAATTTATTTTCACTCTTTGATTGCTTTTAATTATATTTCAATTACTGTTGCATTTTAATTTTGTTTTTAATTTGTTTCAATCTCTACAACCTCCAAATTAATTTATATAGGGAAAGTATTAAAGATTGAATACAATTTATATGTAACATTGTGAATCGGCCTATGTTGTGCTCAATTTTGAAAAAAAAAATATTAAAACTCAAAATCTTTAAATTTAAAAACGAATATTTCTTATCAAATAATTTTTAGTCAAACATGAGAACTAATATTCTTTTAAGAGTTAACAAACATGAAATAAGTAGCTATTACCTTTTAGATGGAGTTTTCTACATTTCAAAAGGTTAGAAATCAAACCTTAATCACTTTACTTAAGCAAAGTGAGTTTCTTGTCACTTGCACTAACCTAAATTGCTTCTTATAAAACAATTTTAACTCTCAAATAACACTTTGTCTATATAGTATTTCAGTTTTAATATATTTGAAATGATAGAAAATCTTTATAGGAGAGAGGTTGAATATAACACTTAAAACTTTTTGGAAAATGACTTTAGAAAATATATATGAGTAGACGATTTATAGAGACTGTCTACTAGTTCAAAATATTTTTTGATAAAAGCTATACAAGGATATGTAAGAAGACAGTAAAAATGTGTAATAAAAAGTTTGGTGAGAACTTGTTTCTATAATGCGTCATTCGAATTAAATTACATTTAGTTTTCTTTTAAGAAAACCTTAAAAGATTTCACTATAATTGAAGATTACATAAGTGTTTTCCTTGTCACTTTTAGCTCGTATGAATATATAAAGTTACTCATTCTTATCTCTTTTATCTTCATTTGAGATAAAGAAAAAAAAAAATCTTTGACATTAAGTCACTTTTGACTTTTACAAGTATTGTTAGGATTCTAAGTTTGAGTTTGAATCTCACATGAGTAAGAATGAAAAAGTTGAACAATCTATAGAAAAAAAAACTAACAAACCTATTATCTTAAAGTTTTGGGTAGAAGGTGATGTCTTGGTCTCTTATATGATTTGTTTAAGGCTCATTAGTGTTGAATATCCTTAATGTTTCCCCTTTCAATAACCTCACATGAGTATTGTTCAAACTGTAACTTCTACATATAAAAAAATAAATATTTGAAATAAAAGGATTAACTCTCCCAAACATCACCAAATCTGATGTGAGTATTGTTCAATTTTCTTTCTAATGATGTACTTCTAATAGTGTAACCATTTTTACATATATATTTTTACAAAGTGTATTACTGTATATATTTTTATCTAACATGTGAGTCATTTTTTCTATTATCAAAAAGTTTAATAAATTTAATTTGTATAATTTTCTTTCTAATGATGTCTTTCTAGTAGTGAGATAATCATTTTTATATATTTAATTACAAGGTGTATTAATGTTCATTATTCTTTTGAGGTATGAGAATCAATTTTACTATTATCAAAAAGTCTAATGAATTTAAAAGAATTTAATTTATATTGCTCTTCATTTTACACAAGCTTGTGTCACAAAGTGTTTCATAGAATCATGTATATCAAGTTAGATGATCTTATAAATAATTCAATGATATATTTTTAAATTCAATGATATTTTTTAATAAATTATCATTTATCTTGATCATATTCTAAATGATATGGTTAGTCCATCAAAATTTATAGATTAAAATTTGTTTCATAAAAAATAATCTATTTAAAATTAACTGTCTCATATAGAATATTATTTAATTGATGAAATAAAAAATATTTAAATTATTTTAATAAACATAATTTTATTTTAATTGTATAAAAATACATAATAAGTATTAACACATATAAATTTAATTTTTTTATTTTAAAATTCTATAATTAATAAAAATTAATTACAATTTATTAGTATTTATTCTATAATATTGTTCAAATAAATTTAAATAACAATTACATAACATCAAATATTTTAAAACCTCTATTGTTGAATAATATTTTTAGAAAACAAAAATAATTTTTTAAAAAAAAAATTGTTAATAATTTAAAGCTTTATTCATTAAGAGCCTTTTCCTAATATTATATTTCATGGAAAAGACAAGATGAAAAAAATTGTATAATAACACTTTACCAGCGAAAACACACTTTTATTACATAAAAATATATAATTTTACAACTTTAATAATTTTATTATGTTTATAGTGTTATTATTTTATGAATAATTAATTAAAAAATATAATTTAAAAAATATATATTTTTATAAAAATAATATTAAAAAAGTATATAAGCGTTATTTAAAAATTTATTTATTTATTTTAAAGTAAAGAAAATTTATTCAATTATTTATTTTTTTAAATAAATTATTTTTTATTTATTACAAAATAAAACTATTTATTTAAAAAATAATGTCGAGGAAAAATTATCAAATAATATATCCTCTTAATGTAACTAACATCACATTAATAAGTACATTTTGTTTCTAAAGATAATAAAGTAGACACTTTTAATTAATTACTTAATTAATAATAATTATAAATAATAATAATTATAAATAATAATAATAATAATAATAATAGGTAAATGACATTTATCTTCATTGTATAATTTGAATCATACTTGTTATTTTAAGAAATATTTTTAGTATTAAAATAAATGTTCACATCTTTTATAATTTTAATAAATTGACATTTATTTTCTCACAATCTTTTAAACAAATATTTATATTTTTTATATTTTATAAATGATAGGTAACTCCCATATATTTTAGTAAAGTATCATTCATATTACTTCTTTTATTTAAAAACATTATATTGATTGGAATTTAAATAAAAATAAAAAATGAAATCTTTAAAATATAAAAATAAAATGTTAATAAATTTTTTGAATAACTTAATTAACTATTTTAAAATTATCATAAAGATTATAGTGTGATTAAACGATAAATTACTTAAAAAGATATATTCATTTTTAAGAAAATATTATTTTAGTATAAAAATAAATAAATAAATACTATAAAATATATGACTAAATTTATTGTAGTGTATTACATTTGTTCTCACTTTTTTTTCTTATATATTATGAATTATGACATTAGAGTTTAAATTTAATTTTTATAAATTTAAGTGTATATTTTTTCTTATCAATACTGTTTTGTATATTTCATTATTATATTTTAAAATTTAAAATAATAATATTTTTTTTAACATCAAGTTAGATCTTGACTAAATCTTTGAATTTTGAATATAATTAATGTCATTTAAGAAAATATTAGGAAAGATAAAATGGATATTCCTATAATAAATTTATTAAATTTTTGTTTAAGATGTTTTAGTTTTATATTATAAAACTTTAATTCTCCTAAATTATTTAACATTAATTTGTTTAAGCAAAGAAGGAATCAAAATATAATAACAATAAACATAATTTATTAAAATAATAAAAAAAGTGATCTCATACCTTTTGGGGATTCAGTCATGAGACCCTTATTTTCCACTAAACTTCATATAAGAACACATTATAAAAGATAAAAGAAATATAATTAATTAATTCAAATTTTTTATTTAAAACAATTTTTTTATTTATATTTTAAAAATATATTATTTATTAAATAAAATAAAAGAGTGTGTTATAAGATAAAATGTGTCCTTTATAATAAATTTGAAAAAAAGATGTCTGTTTAAAATAAAAAAAACACAGTTCTAAATTTTTTACATATGGAAAAAAGTAAAAAAAAAAAAAGGAAAATGAGCAAAGCATTCAATTCGCCACATCACTTGGATCTGCTTTTTCCCATTTTTTTTTTTTTTCATCATTTTTCTGTACACAGGGCTATTGATTCTGTCTCGGCACGCGTAAAATCCGCCCTTGGCTTTTGTTTACTCTTCATTGCACATTTTTCATTGATCCTTCTTTCACAGTTTTCGAATTTTCAGAATTTTCACTTTCAGGTACATACATGACACAACAATACTTTCAACTCTGAACCAATGCTGTTCAATGTCTTGCTCATTCTGTAGCACTACCACTTTTCGTGCTTCTGTCTTTCATTTCCCTTGTAAGAAAACCCTCATTTTCTTATACTATGAAAAAGAATTACATGTTCACTCTTGCATTTTCATTTTCTAATTACTATTAGAATTTTATGTGCTTTATTTTATTGTAATTTTTTATTATTAGACTTTTAGATATGTGACTGTGTTTAGACACATTTTTGTCTTTGTTTTGTCTATTCTTATTGGATGAGTCACGTGTAAGACTTATTTTATATTCTTTTGAGCTTGATTTGCTTATCGTAAAGTGCCTGCCATTTGTTTCTTCTTATGCAATGAGATTGTGATTCACGGAGTGTTCATTTCACCAATGTGTAGTGATTGCTTGAGCTTTTAAATTTTAAGCAAGTTGAGTGGAATGGATGATGACATGAGTCATTCAGGTAAGGCAAGTTTGTTTTGAAATTATGCTTACGCAAACTCTAAAGCTTTGTGAGGTTATCTCTTTCAGCTTCGTCTTTCTTGGAGAATTTATCATTTGCAAAATCTTCTTTGATTGAAAGCAGTGGAGAAAGTGGGAAATGGGAAGCACCATATGTTGATTTCATCTCAAATGCAAAAAAAGATGTCTCTTTTTGTGATTTACCCCCAGAGAAATAAAAAATGTTTTAATCTACTGTGGTGATTGTGGTTTCCTAGCCATTTTTCATATAGTGAGAAATTACAAACAATGCGGCTTGTGCAAAAAATGCACAGTTTCTTAAAACTTTCAATAAATGAATCTGTTGATAGTTTGAAATAACTAACTAGTCAAGAAATGCTAGCTGATTATGTAACTATCTGTAAGGAATGCCTGCTGAAACAAAATTATGTAGATGTTGTTTTTTCGGTGTTATCTATGAAAGATATGCTACTAGTTGGGTGACTTTCATTAGTTTTTGTATTTGTGATTTTCAGGTACAATGGGCAGACACTAAACTATGAAGAATACATTTCTCAGTTTAAATCAGATGAACACACCTACCTTGATTTTCATAATAGGAATTTGTATAGGCTTTGTGGTTGGGATAAGTTTGACAGTATCCATAGTATTCTGCCTCATGAGGGGGAGGAAGCGTGCAAAGCTTGATAAGAGCATTTCTCACATAGCAGTGACCGTTCCTGTTAATGTCAAAAGGTCTGGTTCTAATTCAACATTATCAGAGGGCGAGGAGTCACCCAGGACATCTGAGTGGAGTAACACGCCTTTGTGGTTGGAAACTCTTAGGAGAAGCAGTGCGATGTCAGCATGTGGAATTCCCAAGTATTCTTACAAGTACGATGATCTTTATTGCACTGTTGTTTCTTACTTTGTTGCCTGATAGTTACTGTAAATTAGTGTGCAGCTACTATAATCTCTTAGCTTTTTAAACCCTACTAATAATTAATTATCTTGAGAAGAGATGCTTGTGCAAAACTAATATTTCTTCTGGATATATGTTATTCTGCTAGCACTTCTGGAGGCAAAAAAGTTCAACAATTGTGTGTGATAACCCAAAATGTGGTAATATCTGGGAACCCAAAGTGATGGGGAAAATAAAAAATGTCGAATTAAATGTGTTAGGTAACTAAGTGTGAGTCTAGTCTTGCATTGAATAAAGATTAGAAAACATATTAAAAAAGACTTACAAACCTAACATCTTAAGATTTAGGTTGAATGTGAAGTCAATTCTTTGTGTGGTCGGACTTTTGTCTTATTCTTTTTTTATATCTTGGAGTCTCAAAAACCCTGAGACATCGTGGCAGGAAGAGTTGGGGGATCTTTTTCCAAACCATGACCATAGTAAAATTGTCTAGATATTATAAACAGCATGAATGCAATGAAATTTCTCCAGCAGAGAAGAGAGAAAATATAACCTGAAATAAAAGAAGATTAAAATATGAAACATACTGCTAAGAAAATATATAATTCAGCTTGGAATTGTGAAAGAAAAACACAGTGGGGGGCGGGGAGGGGTGTTTGAAACCAACTTTAGAATTTTTTTTCTCTCTTGCATTGAATATATTGGTCTTGTATAATATATTTCTTAGTAGCTAAGTAACTGAAGTTGGGAATCATCTCTCTATTTTCCTTTTAGTTGTTGCCTTTTGTGCTGCGTATTACCTCATGTTTTAAATCTTTTTTTTGTGACCTTGTGACACCTTTTCCAGAGATATACAAAGGGCTACTACTAATTTCACCACCATCATTGGCAACGGAGCCTTTGGTCCTGTTTATAAAGCGCAGATGGCTACAGGTGAGACAGTTGCAGTTAAAGTCTTAGGTACTGATTCAAGACAAGGAGAGCAGGAATTTTTAACTGAGGTAAATGATGTGCTTAGGTTTCTATTGATGTGTCTATAAATTGCTTTTTGCTTTTGTATTGAATGTGGAATTTTGTATAGAATTAGGCTCCCAATAGTATATAGCCTCCCAGTAGGATTCTCTGCATTGTGAATTCTAATGATTCTTTACCTTGAAAAATATATTCGAAAATAGAAAACTGTATCTTACGTTACATTAAAAGTTAATTTGGGTAAAAAAGTCTTACATTATTAATCTTTCACTCATAATCCATATATATACTGCAGAATACCACTTTAACAGACTAATTGATCCCTTGTATTTTCTAGAAAGTTTACTTCAATATGTGAGGAAGAACAACGAGTCTGTGCATACTACAATTTCTTAAATTTTTACAGTATTGATGTTTATTTAATTTTCATTTAAAACTTCTCTGGATGAATTTGAAAGGTCTTTCTTAGTATGTAATTATACTTTTATCTTCATTTTTTTCCCTTTCAAATCTTCTGAAGTTTTAGCTGGTAAAAAATTCCGGATCACTAAGGCCGGCACCTGAGTTGTGTCAATGTAAGTACAAGGCTGCAATTTTTCACATACATTAATGCCATCCTATGTCCCCTATGTCTTGTACTAGTTCTTCTACTTTACTTTCTTGTGGCAATAACAGTTACAGCTAACTGTTATTCGGTTACTTTACTGCTAACTACCTTTAATTTAAAATAAGCTACTATCAAACTGTTCTTTACTGTTATCTTTCCTCTTGCAGAGATTTTACAATTTGACTGATGATTTTGGATGATAAGACTAAGACAGCTTAATACTCTTTCCTTTCATGTTAGCAGGTTTTATTACTTGGAAGATTACATCACAGAAACCTTGTGGATTTGGTGGGATATGTGGCAGAAAGAGGAAAACATATGCTTCTCTACACTTACATGAGCAATGGCAGTCTTGCTTCCCATTTGTATGGTTAGAAAGAGATCCATTTTTTCTTGTAACTTTTACTAGTAGGCGAATTTTTTTGTACAATGCCGAATGGAGTAGATGTTCTCAGTGTCTTGCAACTTCATTATTTGCTCCTAAAAAAATAGTTTGACCAGAATATTTTGTCTAAATTCAGGGAAGCATCTGTATTGGCTTTATCCTGTCTCAATGATATATCAATAAACTTCTAACTCAATAATTTGAACATCTGAGTTGTTTTGACTTTTGTCTTTTGAAAAATAGAACATTTGATTATCCTCTGACTGAACTTTTATATTTACTTTCTTGGTTGTCGTCCAGTCCGTGGTTATATCATGTCACGCTTTACTGTTCAAGATACAGTTCTTTTATTTCCTTATTATAGCTTTAAACCACAGGTATTTTGCTGACAAAATTATCACCACATATATGAGGAGATCAATGTAATCTGGTTATATATTGCTGCTTTCCAACTTTGACACCGACTGCTTATCATATTTGCAAAAGATAATTCTAGGAAAAAAAATTCGTATTTTCTTCCAGAGCTTAGAAGAATTTTTACTTGTACTCTTTTTTGTTCTCTGTTACTAACCCTTGTGTGTTGCAGATTTTGGAAAAGATCATGAGCCACTGAATTGGGATTTGAGGCTTGGCATAGCACTAGATGTTGCAAGGGGACTGGAGTATCTACATTGTGGGGTATATATAGTACTCAAATTATACTAATTATATTGGTAAACTTACACATGGAGAACATGGAATAGAATAAGTTTCCTGGTTTCTTATTATTCAGAAACGAACTTGTTGCAGGCTTATCCACCTGTTGTGCACCGTGACATCAAATCTTGCAACATACTGTTGGATCAGTCTATGAAGGCCAAGGTGACCTTTGCACTTTTAGTTCCCACAGATTAAGAGGGATATTGGTGATATTTTAAAACATTCTTGGGGGCATTATTAGTTTGGGGGCCATTTTTTCTTGTTATTTGTTGTTCCACTTATGCATTGCATTTGCATCTAATAATTTTTCTTTTCTATATATAGATTCATCAAAATGATGCTGCCATAAGCTTTCCTGAAAATGATACCTTATTTTTTTAAAGATTCTGCTGCAATTTTTCTTTTTCATCACATCCCTTCACTTGCTTCTATCTTTATTGAAGCTCAAAACCTTTTCTTTTTTATATATGTTTAGGTCACTGACTTTGGGCTTTCCAGACCAGAGATGATCAAACCTCGCACATCAAATATCCGTGGAACTTTCGGATATCTTGATCCTGAGTATTTGTCTACAAGAACCTTCACGAAGAAAAGTGATGTTTATAGCTTTGGTGTGCTACTGTTTGAGCTCATCACTGGCAGGAATCCGCAGCTTGGGCTCATGGAATACGTGAAACTAGTAAGAACAGTATCTGTTTGTGGACTTATATTTGTGTGCTGGTGCTATGCTGCATGCATGTATCTTGATGCATTTGAAAATATACAAGTATTGACACGGAATTTCTTTATGGTTATGATTAGGCAGCCATGGAAGGTGAGGGTAAGGTTGGATGGGAAGAAATTGTGGACGAGAAATTAAATGGAAAATATGATGTGCATGATCTTAACGACTTGGCTTCACTTGCACTCATGTGTGTTAATGAAGTCTCCGAAAGCAGACCACCGATGAGCGAAATTGTTCAAGCATTATCTCAGCTTTGTAAGAGGCACAGTAAAAATCTTGGCCGAACATCATCTGCTGCTGCATTAAAGGATGTGTGCATTGAAGTGGACCATATTGAAACTAAGGACTTTACATCAACTGCGACAACAGATATATTGGGCAGATTGCATAGCAGATGATCTTTGTGAGTCAGCTAGTGCTTTTGGATGTGTAAATACCTGCTTTCCAATTTTGTTTACTCAACCAACAGTATGATCCTTTTAACATACTGGAATTATGTAGATAATTGCGTAACTAATGAATCTTTGGTGAATCTGATAGTGCCTTTGAAGTTTGGATGGTAACTATCTGCTTTCTATTTTGTTGACTTAGTTAGCTATCGGCATATTTTCATATTTTACCACTAGATTTTTCCACTTATTGCCTCAATTTTATCATATAAATTTCGAAATTATACATCTTTTACATTTTCGTCAATTGGATGTCAAGTGACTGACCACGTGATGATATGCCCAATGTGAGTTCACATCCTCTCCATAATAGAATATGCATTATATTTTAAATTACACATTTTATAACTGAACTTTTGTACTTTCATAAATTTTTTCAATTTTATGAATTTCACCAGAGCATTCTAAATTTTGTCATTGAGCTTTTAATTTTGTAAATTTTACTCTACACCTATCAGAATTATTGTCTATTAATATACATATAAGTAGTATGTACATATACTTTAATCAAACATCAGGACTAAGTCCCCAAACGAATACAAACAGCATTGAACTCCTATCGTACACGTAGTAATTCATCATGAAGCCTATCCGGTTCTAATTCCACCTGTAATAAAATTGGCTTCGGTACAAGATATGATCGTGACAGCTTACATACACAAAATATATAAGGGTGAATTAATTTAAACAAAATATAACATTATATGAATATTATTATTATTATATATTCTCATCCTTACTTGCATCATATGTCATCATTATTCATATGTTATCATCCTTTATCATATCCTTCATATTTTATCATCATATATTATATTATTCATATTTTATTATCACAATAAACTCATATTTAACCATACATTATGTTATAATTAAAAATAAAGTGTCTTCCACAGTACTCTAAATCATGACAAATAAGAATTGCTAGAGATCAACACTTGACATATTTTGACTCACTAGACCTTAGTTGGCTTATGTCCTCAATGTTAACGGTGACAAAACATTTGCCATTAACCATGGACACTTATTATATCAAGTTACATATAAGTCTATCTTAACTTTTTACCACTTGAAGTTTTATCGACGTGATTAGATGACATGAAGTCAAATTATAACATAAGTTTTGTGCTTATCACTATTGTCTAAGGCCTAATACCACTTTTGTGCTTATCACTCTAAGTATTCCTATATCATATACGAAGGTCATACAACCACTCAATTTGGATCACTTATCTAAGGCTAAACCTTATAGATATATATACACACACACACACATATATATATATATATATATTCAATTCATATATATGTATATAAGTGATCCAACTTGGATCCAACACCCATAAAGGGCCACCTAAAAAGGGCATACATCATGTGACACAACTCAACACTAATCATATCTATCTAGAGCATATATGATTAATATCATATTTTATACTTGGTGTCATCATGTGAAAACATATAACACATCATTAATCATCACAATCCAACACATTGTTGCTTGGGCAAACTCTCCTTGCTTGAATGACTTTCTCTCACTTAGCGACCTTTTCAATATAACCAACGAAACTCCAAGGGAGACAAGAAAATTATTAAACTTCACCAAGCTTATAATGAAACTTAGTTTAGAACATCTTTCAAAGAAGAATCCCTCAAGAAAAAAAAATAGGATAAATTGACTTTCAAAAGAATAAGAGAATACTTTAAAGTTATTCAAATCTCATTGAATTTCAAAAGTGAGTTATATATGGAGCAAGAGGTTATATATATATATATATAACCTTGCAAGCTTAGCCAAAATAATTTAGTACTGAAAGTCAAACTAGGTGTCACACATTAGGGAGAAAAGTGTCATCCAAATTATGCCTAAAGGTGAATGTGAGACTTTCTTTCATGAGTATTCTTCAAGCTTTGGACATCCACTTCTATGGGCTTGGATGCCTCTTGTAAGGCCCAATTGGAGGCCTTATATCTCTACAAAATCCTACAATTACAACAAAATATGCACACCTATACATTTTTTACAAGACTAAGAAAGAAGAACGAAATCCTGATATTTTACTCTTCAAAGTAGTAGTCTTCTTTTTTGAGGCTTTATATTTTTCTATCCTCTTAGCTATGAACCTTAGGGATGTTACAGTTAAGAATCAAATGTGTTTGTTCATAGATAGGCCTCCATTAGTGGTACCTTTGCCATTTAGCAAAATGTAACTCAAGAGCATCACCCTCTCTCAGTCCCCTCGTTTTAGTGACCACTTTATTGCTTGAGCTTTCATTGTTTGAGTTTTTTATGCAACACTTGAGCGACAACCACTTGTTGAAGAATATCCATTGCATTGCCTTCAATAGTTTGAGCCTCCATCCAGCACTTGAACGTCTAAACCACGTGTCATGCAGTGTCACATATTCAGAACACGTATGAAATGCCTTAGCCATATAAGTGTCCAACTCAATGCTCGAACCAAAAGTCATATGTCACTTGAGTGCTCTCTCCAACGTTTGAGCAATATGCTTTGTGAGAAAAGATAATCATTTTGTCTTCTCTCGCTTAAGCCACAAGCTAACACATAAGTCATACATCATGTTATTTGAATAACTAACCAATTGTTTGAGTGACGTAAGGTGGTCAATGTAATTAATGCACATCGCTTTAGCTATACTTGAGATCATACATTACTTGAGTGATATTCAACCCGAGAGCAAGAAAAATTACTATTTCACAAGAACTTTTTTGACGTTTCTTCATATCAAAATCATTCTATAACATCCAAATCTAATAATACATCTTTCTCATCATATTTTACATCTGCAGATCTCATGCCAATTGTGTATCTCTTCATTTCATAATCATGAACATTGATATACTCAAATATATACCCATGAATTGCATCATCAATATATACATATCATTGATCCAAATAACAAACACATTATTTTAATATGTAATATTAGCCCTCTTTACCTAAAGTGAAGCATGCTTTTACCCAAAGATCTCTTCATATTTTTCCAATCAACTCCACCAACCTAAGTAAGTCTCCATAATGCAATCTTACATGGATGATGGATAACATCTGCTCTTAGTTCGTTACTATAGAAAAGAGGAAGAAAAGAACTTAAAGCTTAAATATGATTGATGATATGTATATATTAATGATATATGTAGAGAAGAGGAAGAAAAGAACTTAAAAGCTTGTTTTGTAATGAAAATAATGTAGAAAGAGAAATGAGTTTTTCTAAACTCAAGATTTTAAAATGAACTTAGAAATGAATAGTCTAAATTATATTTATAGACTTCATTTCCTATTTACTTTAAAGTCTAATATTTAAACATTTTACGTCTTACATTTACTATCTTAAATTTACAATTATACGTCTTTCACTTTACCAATTATTGTCAATTTACTAACACATAGTCGCTACTTAATTTTACAATTATAAATATTTTACCTTAACAATTATTTTCAATTTACTAATGATCTAATCATTTAATTAGGTGAAAAGGAGATGAGGTGACGATAAATTATGTGAAAATATTTCATGTTTATTGATTAAAATAAATTATGATACAATGTCTTATTCTTAAATATTGGAAAAATTCAATGATAAAATGAGTAACTTAAATACTATATAGTTTGCTTCTTAGAATATAATCAAACTCGTTCTGCCTCCTCTTATATTTATAGTGTGTTAAGTAAAAACTGGAGATATATATATATATATATATATATA
>Ga0209489_100810_pt1 | contig 62321 bp, 29 predicted proteins | sample SiratrowhiteBW_FD_187527 | JGI IMG/M metagenome (GOLD analysis project Ga0209489, IMG submission 187527) | Root nodule microbial communities of legume samples collected from California, USA - Siratro white BW (SPAdes) (version 2) | ecosystem: Host-associated > Plants > Roots > Nodule | place... | reverse complement strand
CACACATATATATATATATATATATATATATATATATATATATATAAAGACTTTCAATATGATTATAACTTTTTAATTTTGAATTTGAGTCCCCCATAAAAATAATATACTCAAGAAAATAATATAATAATATTTTTTAATAAATAATAAATAAAATTATCAAATGATATTCAACCTAAAAATAACTATATATAACAATACAAAAATATAGAAAAAATAAACTTAAAAATACCAATTGCGATTTGATCCTTACTTCATAGTGATTTGTACCATCGACAGGCAAACCCAACGCAGAAGGAATCTAATCACGTGTTACCCGTCTCACTGTCTGCATTCCTTTGACAAGCTATATTTCTTATTTTTAGGGTTAGGGTTCTCAGAAACTATATTTCTTATTTTTTATCTAAACTAATTAATGTCACAATACCATATAATATATCCATGTCCTGTTAATTCTTAATAGTTTCTATTTTTAATCCCTAAAATATGTTAACTTAATAAAACAATAAAAAAAAAGTATATAGTTTCTCTCCTTAATTAATAAAAAATAGTTTCTCTCCACAATCGCTTGATTAGAAGTCAAGCGCCTTATCCATTAGGCCATGGGCGCTTAGATGTCAATTGTATACAACGTACATATTTAAATAAACTAATTTATAACTATTGACACATAAATATATATCATTAGTCCTGAATGTAATTAAATTATTATTTTGGAGAAACATCACAAACATTATTAAGAGAAAACTGGAGAAAAGGAAAAAAGTTGAAAAAAAAAATCACTAAGTAACTGTTTTTAAATAAAAGAATAATACACACCCGAAATTAAATAAAAACTTTAAAATATAGTTTTAACTACTTATTATGTTTTTATAGTTATAAGTTTTTTAAAATTTAACAATATTTTATTTCAATTCCTACGCAACCATTTTAACTCTTTAAGTTTACATAGTACAAACTAAAAGTAACTAAATGACATAACTAACAATGACTGCTTAAATAAATAATATATATATATATATATATATATACATATATATATATATATATATTTAAATTGGATTTTATTATTATAATACACAACTTAGTTATCTGCAATATATAATGATATAATATAAACATTGTTTTTTTTTTACAAAATACTAATCTAAAAAAAAAAAAAAACTATTTCAAGAACTTATCTACAAAGCTCAAATACTTCAAAAGTGAAGAAGTATTTCAGGTATTGACACCCCTCAAATACTTCCATAAAAAAATATCCCATGTAAATTTTTCATCTCAGGTATTTGTTGGATTTTTCTTGGATACTTTTGTAATACTTTAAGATACATAAGTTTGATAGCTCCGAATAGTATATGAATATATCAACTTTTGTCTGACAAATATTAAAAATATTAGTTTATGTTAAAAAAATAAGACAAGACTTTGGAATATTAAAAGACATGGCATGCCCTTTACACGCCCAGTGGGACTCGAACCCACAATCGCTTGATTAGAAGTCAAGCGCCTTATCCATTAGGCCATGGGCGCTTCTTGAAAGACAATTGCATTAAATATAATTATTATAATTTGACATAACCAAAAAGAAAACGAGTGAAGACAATTAAACAAATAGTGAGTAATATTTTATTCCTTCTTTATTCCACTTGCAATGAGCATAGTCAAGAAGAAGAAAGAACATAACTAAATTATTTCATCCTAGAGCTTTGATTTTAAAGAGAATGAAATAAGAGTGATATAACTAAACCTTAAAGTATTAGGTTTGTAAGTCTTTCTTTTTTTATATGTTGTTCAAATTTTTCATTTTTAGACAATACGGAACTAGATTTATACCTGGTTCTTAATAATCTCCTGTTAAGTGAGAGTTTTTTTCACATTGGTATACTCATTGAACAAAAATATTTTTTAAATAAAGTACCTTACAAATCATTTTTGTAAAGTACTGTCATCATTATGGGATATCCTTGTATGAAAATGTGATTAAAAAGATTTTCGATACAAGAGTTTAACCTTACTCGTGAGACAAATTATCTGATTCTGATATCAGTTAATAAAAAAGATACAGTTACACATCTCAAAGTTAACTATGATTTGTTAACTATGATTTGTTGATATAATTTCCATATATGACAATGATAAAGAAAAACCTTTTCATTCTAAATAAATCAATTGTTACTTTTAAAATTATAAAATATAAAGTTGGAGATCTCATGTCCATCAAAGAACTTTCAATGTGGGGATGTAAATCTTTTATAGGGTGGAATTTAAAATTTAATTGTTAATATATAAGTTGGTATACGTTTATAACCTATTCTACCAAAGTTGTTAGATCTGTCGTTATACTACTTAAATATATTAATCAATCCCACGCATAAATTATGAAATCTATGTACGAGGAAGATATATTAAAGATCACACGTCAACTTTAGAAGTTGTAAAGTTTATTTGGTAAGAAGTAACCTAACCATGCAACGAGATGATCAATAGTTCTTTGTGGAGCTGGTGAAGAAAGGTAGGTCATGCATCCTTCACTTGCAACTGAGTTGAAAGATAGTTAGATAATTAGCTTGATCATCTTATCCTCGTGAGGACTGAGGAGGAGGCATCATATAGAGGCAGGGAGAAGGGCAGGATCCATCAGCTTGGCTTCTGATATGGAACACAAAGGCAAAGTATGTGTCACTGGCGCTTCAGGCTTTCTCGCTTCTTGGCTCATTAAGCGCCTTCTTTCGTCTGGCTATCATGTCACTGGAACAGTCAGAGATTTAGGTTTCTCTCTTACCGTCTCCTCCATACATGTCTTACACTTCACAAAAATGTTTGTTTCATAAGTTTCTCATTTAACTAACTACAAAAACATGCAACTAGTGTACAAGCATTTACGTATTATTCACATGCAGGGAAGCAGAAGAAGTACGAATACTTATGGAGTCTAGAAGGAGCAACTGAGAGACTCCAACTAGTCCAAGGTGATTTGATGGAAGAGGGAAGCTTCGACAACGCAATCATGGGATGCAAAGGAGTCTTCCACGTGGCTTCTCCTGTACTCAGCATTATATCTGATCCTAAGGTATATGTCACATGGTAGCAAAAAATAATTAGTTTTTAATTGTTTGCCAGTACCATAATACGTAGTAACATGGATTGCTTTAACTTGGTTGTCGAAAAATAGACTCAAATCTTGGAACCAGCAGTAAAAGGCACTCTTAATGTGTTGCGGTCTTGTCGGAAGAACACAGCTCTTGGTCGTGTGGTATTAACCTCATCATCTTCCACTCTTAGGCTAAGAGATGATTTTGATCCAAACATAGCACTGGATGAATCATCATGGAGCTCCTTGGAATTTTGCGAGAAACTGCAGGTAAGCATTTATGTTTTTTCTAGCTTCAAAACAAAACGTGGGTGGGCTCTAATTTTGAGCATATATTGAAGGCATGGTATGCGATGTCAAAGATCGAGGCAGAAAGAGCAGCATGGGAATTCTGCAGAGAGAATGGGATAGATTTGGTTACAATTCTGCCATCGTTCATCATTGGACCCAGTTTGCCACCAAATTTATGTTCTACTGCATCTGATGTGCTAGGGTTGCTCAAAGGTAGAGGAGTTGCTCTTAAGGTTGGTAGATTTTGTTGGAGTAATAACTGGTTATTGTAATTGATTTAACAGGAGAAACTAAGAGATTCCAACTGCTTGGAAGGATGGGATATGTTCATATAGATGATGTTGCACTTTGCCAAATCCTTGTTTATGAAGATGAAGGATCCCATGGTAGATACCTTTGCAGCTCTACAGTGATGAATGAAGATGATTTAGCTGCATTGTTATCCAACCGTTATCCTACCCTCTCCATCTCCCAAAGGTTCGTTAATTAACGAAATTATATTTGATCAAAACTTCAAATAAACTCATGAACATTTTATTATTATGTCTTAACACATTTTATACAAAAGAGAAGAACAGTGATAAGTGTAAATTAAATATTGTTTTTGTGATTTTTTTTCAGGTTCGGGAAAGTAGATAGACCACATTACCAACTAAACACTCAAAAGCTGAAGAGTCTAGGATTTAAGTTTAAGAGCATTGAAGAAATGTTTGATGATTGCATTGCATCTCTGGTTAAGCAAGGTCATCTCACAATTCCTCAATACCAAGATGCCATTTGATGAACTTCAAATTAATTGGGACTGTAATATTAAGCTAAAATATCAATAACAATTATTAAGTTTATAGTGTAAGTCATGTCAAAACATCTATATTTATTGTGATGTTTATAGTATTTATGTGACAAATTAAAATTAAAATAATGAATCACACACGATCAATAGTATAAGCATATATCAATTTAACTCTCCGTCACTATATCACATAACAAGAGTAATAGGAGTATCATCTAATAATTACTATGAAGACAAACTTGTACTACATAAGATAGACTATCTTCGTCACACTGCGTGAATGTTGTTAAACAACTTCGACGAGAAGAATCATAAGTCAACCAATCCTCACTATATAAAATTGCTCATAAATATTTTGTGAACATATCATCCAGATTCTAAAAACACTCAGCCACAAAAGTTTAATATCGAACGTAGATATTTACATTTTTTTTTCAATATAAATAAATCTCTTATAAATGACTAATAATCATGAAAGTGTCTCTAAATTATATTTTATATATTTCCATGATATGTAAAGAAATAATTTTAAAATATTAATTTCAGTATTCCAATAGATAAATAAAGTTTCAAACAGTTTTACTATTGCTTCTATAATAATTTTAAATATAATTTTCAAAGGCCATATAGATAAGAATAGACGCTCAAAACTAGTTATTAATCATATAAAGAATCATTACCCGAGACAAAAATAAAACTCTGAAATACTCATTTTACATTGAAATATATATTAAGAAAGTAAAATGTACATATTAAAATAAGAGGAAATGGGAGTGTAATAGTTTATATACGGAATAAGGCAAAATTAGTTTATTCTTGAGAAAGAATATCTGTGATGTTATATAATCAGGCTAAACGATAAAAAAAGAAAAAAAAAAATTGTGTGAATGCTGAATGGCTATCATATTGAATACTGCAATGTCTTTTAACAATGTAAACCCATGTTTTTTTAAAGTTGGCCCTACAAAAATGGAGTGCATTGTATTGTCGCGTTGCAAGCTCCTTTTGAATTACCATTCATTGCACAGGAGTGGGGCATCTAGAACTTTTGTCTATTAATTAGTAAAGACCAGGTAAAAGAGAAGAACAATCATGCTCAAACTACCTCACTTTTCATAGTACCATCCAATTATTCCGACCAATTTTCTCTATCTTTAACTAACTTTTTTTTTTTTTATTCCAATCACATAAAACCTCTAATAGTTTAATTTAATCATTATGAAATTCAAAACAGTTACTAAAAAATTGAATGTAATCTAAACAATTTCTAGAATCTAGTGAACCAGAAAAACACTTAACTTTCAACATTTTATGTCATGCATGAGCAGAAGCTTCTTCGAAAATAGTTGTAAACACCGTTGACATTTAGTTGTTCTAAAGCATTTTCCTTGAAAATGTAGAACCGTGAGTTGTTCACAAATACATCCAAATGCACACGCTCAATTCCTCATAAGTCAATGCCCTAGGTCCCACGATAATTTTCCAAGCTTTTTCTACAATTGGTTCTTACGATAAGAACCCTTGTCTACTTAAACTATTACTCCTCCAGAACTTTCAAGCTCAAGAATATGGATCCAAAGTTTTATGTTGCAGTTAGGAACAATGACATGGCCACATTTTCAAGCCTAGTTAAAGAGAATGAAGAAATTCTCCAGCAGAGAACAGCTGATTCCTTGAGCACTCCATTGCACCTTGCTTCCAGGTACGGTTGCACTGAAATAGTATCTAATATTGTGAGATTGTGCCCTGACATGGTTTCTGCTGAGGACAAAAACCTGGAGACACCAGTTCATGAGGCTTGCAGACAAGACAATGTTGAGGTCTTAAAGTTGCTGTTAGATGCCAATTTCGCAGCTGTTTGTAAGCCTAATCTGGAAGGGAAAAACGCTTGTTTTGTAGCTTGCAGCCATGGCCATCTTGACATGGTGAATCTCCTGCTCAATCTATCTGAGATGGTGGGGCCAGAGGCAGCAGGGTTTGATCAATCTTGTATCCATATTGCTGCATCAAGAGGGCACATAGGTAGACATAAAAATACTTTCTTTTTCTCCACTGAGTTTGCGTGATTGTTTAATTTTTATCTATTTTTGTTGGAAACTCTCACATCCTCTGACTCAGTTCCCGCTATGGGGTATGTATATACCTGGTTTGATTTAAAGTTAACTGGTTTTAAGATGAAATATAACAATTTTAGATAGTTCATCTCAGAAATTTTAAATTTTCTTGGCAGATGTTGTTAGAGAGTTGTTGAATAAGTGGTCAGAACTTGCTCAAGTGATTGATGACGATGGGAACTCACCATTGCATCATGCTTGTCAGAGGGGACACAGAGAGATTGCATGGATCTTTCTAAGACATGATCCAAGTCTTGCTTTAGTATACAACAACAACGGATATACGCCATTGCACCTGGCAGTAATGAACGGGAAAGTCTCTATCCTTCAAGATTTTGCCTCAAGAATTGCTGCATCACTTAACCGGATCACTAGAGAGGAAGAGACAGTATTCCATTTAGCTGTGAGATATGGATGGCACGATGCATTGGAATTCTTGGTGCATGTCTCCAATGGTACCAATCTATTGCACTGTCAAGATCGTTATGGTAACACAGTCTTACACCTTGCGGTTATACGCAAACACTACAAGGTGAGGTAGTAATGCCATACACATCTATTCATGATATGTATCTCAAGTATGTCATGTACTCTGCCTTTACTACTCTCCCTCTTTCAATATCCTTTAATTGTTGATTCTGTGATGAAAAATTGCTCGGACTTAAATCCATAAAATGAACTTTCATCAATTAATATTAAAGAAAAGTAAGTTCTAACAATTATGCTCATAGTTTCTTTTATGATAATTGTAGATGGCAGAGTTTTTTATCAACAAGACAAAGATGGATATTAATGCTCGGAACTCTGGAGGGATCACAGCACTTGACATCCTAGTTCAGGCTAAGGACAGTGCAGAAAAGAGGCACTTACAAGACACTTTTATCAGAGCTGGTGGTAGAAGAAGCATCCAATCTTCACCATTTTCGAGGGAAACAGACAACACTAATTCAGTGTCTCCAGTAGCATCTAGTCTTTCTATGTCATGGAGGTTTGCGCCTAATCCAGTGGAATTGCCAAATCAAAATGAATTCGTTACTTATTATGATTGTGCAAGTCCAGCACAAGCTGGCACAAGCTCCAAATCTAGATCACCTTCCCAGCCTCAGGTGAGTGAGATAATTCAGAATGGAAACTATAAACCATATTACTTCTCCCCAACAGATTCAGGGAAACAGAAGAAGCATCAGACCAAAAGAAAAGTGGAAAATCTAAGCCAATTTTGCTGTACTCAGAACAACAGAAAGAAGCATTATGAGATGCACAGAGAGGCTATACTAAATGCCAGGAATACCATCATAATAGTTTCTGTTTTGATTTCTACCGTAACTTTTGCTGCTGGCATTAGCCCCCCTGGTGGTGTGTACCAAGATGGGTCAGTGAGAGGTGAGTCAACGGTGGGAAAAACAACAGCCTTCAAGGTGTTTGTAGTAAGCAACAACATAGCACTATTCACCTCTCTATGTATAGTAATTGTGCTTGTTAGTATCATTCCATTTAAAAGAAAGGCTCACACAAGACTTTTGACAATCACTCACAAGGTACTGTGGGTGGCTGTGGCATTTATGGCAACTGGCTATGTTGCAGCCATGTGGGTGATCTTGCCACACAGTCCAGAGATGCTATGGCTATATGTTGTGGTACTTGCTCTAGTTGGTGGCTCTCTGGGCACAATCTTCATTGGTCTCAGTGTGATGCTGGTGGAGCACTGGCTCAAAAAATCAAAGTGGAAAAAGACTACGAAGGAAGCTGTGGATGAAGCTGCAGACAACGAAAAGGAAAGTCAAAATTCAGATCTTGAGAGCTCTTATTCAAAGGGTTACCATTCATACTGATTAATTTGGCTCCCAAAATGAGAATTTTGTGTGCAAAAATACTACCCTTGTACAATAATTATTGATTTATATTCATAAATATTCTTCTAGAGCTACATCACAAACTAAAATATCACAGAAAAAAAATCTAAAACTGAAATGAGGGTAAGAGTATCGAAAATGCTGAAATTGTTTTCATTCATCTTTCTCTTGAAAGATTGTACTTAACATTCTTTGTGAAGTGTTTGAGTACAAATAAATTTAGAAAAAAAAAAAAAAATGGTGTCTCAATTTAAGGTGTGGAGTAGAGAGTCTTGAACTTACGAGTTACATTTACCTCTTACAAATGAAAAAGAAACTTGTGAATAAAACATGGTATGATTGTTAAATACTTTTATTATCAAAGAAAAACTAATAATGCACCTAACAGTATACTTTGATTTATTGAGATTATCGATAAAATATCTATATGAAAGTTAAAACTTTTAACAATGATAAATCGTAATTCAAGTAGCAAAAATCAGTTATATTTTTCATCTTATTTTGTCTCATGCAACTTTTAACAAATGCCCATGGTCTTCTTGTAAATTGAAGAACTAGTGGTGACCACTGAATAATTTATACGAAGTTCAACCCCACTGTTCTCGTTAAATAAAAGTCTGTTTCTTTGTTAACGTTACACGGCATTGCTGAATAATATTATACGCATTAGAGAGAAAATTTTATAAATCTTACTATTCAAAAATGTCATACAAAATTAAATTTTTTATTAATTCGTGGATGAAATTAGTTATATTTAATAATTGTTAAAAATAAAGTTGATTGACAAAATATAAATTTTGAAATTAGAAAAAAGATTGCTAATTGATCTGCTTAATAAAATTCTAAAAAAATTTAACAAATTAATAGAATTCAATTTTTATATAAATTATTCAAGGCCTGCAATTTTAACCCTTCCTGCACATCAAAACCATTTACTAAATTATTTTCCTTTCGCAGATTACACAGAGCATGAAGGTTGAATTAATTATTTAGCTCTAGTTTCAGATAATAAATTAAAACAATGATATACACGTTACACGTTTGGCTCCCGTTTTAAACTTTTTGTGGTCATCAAAATCATTTATTAAGAAAAAAATCAGACTCTTCCGGTGAATAATTCAATTTGAATGTTGAAAAGTTTGCATGAGAAGAAGTCAAACAATGTACATAAATACAATACTAAAACCCACAATGATCTTACAGTAACTGTAATAACTAACCTAAACATTCTAGAAGAAAACAAAAGCAAAACAACTAGTTGTCCAATGTAACCTTAACAACACATTCAGAGTGCTAACAACATCACAATAACAAATGAAACCAAAACAGACATAGAATTTGCAATAAGCATCACTGAGGCTGATGTAAAATCATCTTCTAAGCTTTGATCAGAAGGTGGAGGAGCCATCGGTGGCAAGCCTTCGGGTGGAAGAGAAATGGGTGGTGGAGATGAAAGGAAAGGATGCGGGTGAATCACATCCACAACCAACCTTTGCCCATTCTTGCAGTGTTCACTGTTTCCACTAATGAAGTAGAAGTCCCCGGGCCTGTCAAGATTGAAAGTGCTCTTACCATTGTCAAAAGCTGTGATGGGGTTACTTGCGTCACAATTCATGTAATCCGATTCCTCCACGCTAAGAACTGAGTCATTCTGGTACTCAAAAACTGCGTAAAGAATAACATTACAATTAACAAACGTTGTACATGTTACAAATGAAACTCACGTTGTACATGCTACAATTTTTTCCCTGTAGGACATATATTTTCCACACCAACGTTGTACATGTTACAAATGAAACTCACGTGATGCATGTTGATGTGAATAATAATAATGAGCAAAGTGAAGTGATTCAACAAGCTTACCAAGAGCATCACCAACTTGAAACCTGTTCCTCTCAGCCCATTGGCTATAAAATTCAGTATTGTTGGGGGCAGGTTCATGCCAACCGAGGCTACCACCAACTTGGAACTGAATGGAAGCTTGAACACAAGTGGGCGTGGCAGCCATGAAAATGATCACGCAAGTGCATAGGACGAGCGAAAGGGATGCCATGGTTGTTATCTTCTTTTTCTGCCAACAATGTATAGAAGCAATGGATGGTGGTAAATGGATTCAAATAGAAGAGAGGAGTATATATAGAGCAGAAGATGAAATAGTGAGTGAGAAAAGGTTTAGTGGGCAGTTTTGGTGATAACGTGTAAGTGGCGGTTACACGTTCATGCAGTTCATGCAGCTGAATTTAGAATGAGGTCGAGAAAGTAGGCAACGTGATCTATAAATCTCTCATTTTTCAAATTAAATAAATTACCATTTTTTACCCGCCAATTTTCCTGTGAAAATCATGCTGCAGTTTAATACGACCGCCAATTTCTTTGATAACAATCTCATATTTTCATACCAATCATTTCACTGGATCATTAATTATTCAAGTTGAGCATATCAATGACAGTTTTTTTCCTTCTTTTTTGAAGGAATGATATGTACTTGTTTATCTTTTCATAAACCTAATTCAACTCTGTTTCGGATTCAAAAATAAATTTAAATGGGAAAAAATCACACCAAGGTCGTGGTCAGGTAGAAACCTTTTGTTTTCAGATCATCGATAGAGATGGTTTCTGGTAAAAACAGAGTTTTTGTGTTTATGTGTATATATATTTTTATGGCAATAAAAGAAAGTAATTATAATACCATATTGCAGAAGAACTATGTTAAAAAACAAATATCAAAATTTATCAGTATAGATTTTTATGTTACTTTAGTATGTTATATGTTAAACACACATGTAAAGTTAAAAAGTGTAATATTTTGCGCAAACTGTTAAAAGCAAGCATTGTATTTTGTTGGGCTTATTTGTTAATAGAGACAAATTAACTGCTACGTTTCCAAAGGCAAGTAGCATGAGTGATACACAAATAATTTTACATAATGTCTTTATTTTTTGGTAAGATTTTTAGATCGTATACTCTAATATTACTAATTATTTTTTATCACTTTCTTTTTATTATATCATATTTCTTATTAAATTACACATAACCCTTTTTCTTTTGCACCAAAGAAACAGTTTCTTGCTGTTCCAAAGGGTTCTCACGTTAAGATAGGTGTAAGTGTAACCACGGAAAAGTAACAATTATTAAAGGAATTCTATTTTTTCTCAAGCACAAACATTTATTTTATTTTAATTTGTTTCTAAATTATAACATTTTAGCTTCAAGTATATATTCTACTATTGAAATTATATAAAAATATCACAAAAATATATGTAACAGTAAAAACAAAAAGACAGCTTTTTTCAATAACTAACCTTTAACACTACACTTAAACACAAAACTCATAACGAAAAATAACTACCGATATAACAATTAAATAAACCAAAAAAGAAAAACAGAAATGTCAAATAATAAAGAAAAATAGCAGAAATAAACATTTCCTCCAAAAAAACACCTGCATATTATATTATATTCTAGTGATAAAGTAACACACTTTCGTTACGTAATAAATAGTGTGGATGATTTATGGTGCAGTGTTAGAAAATGTAAATAAAATTGTGGAAGAAAAATAGTACTTAGATTTGAAGTTACCATTCAGTTAATTATTAAATGTACGACAATAAAGGCAGAATCGGAATTGCCGAGATTGGTGGGAGTTAAACAATAGTTAAGGAATGTCTCTGCAAAACAATAGTTGAGGTTGTAACTTGGCTTTTCAACCAAAACGAAAAGACCCAACAAAAATATGACCATACTCCGTAGGAACTTGTGGTAAAGAATGTAATAATATACTACAGCAACAAGGTACAGTAAACACGCATACACAGTAGAAATATTCCCCAAAATTGATGGGGCATTTGCCCCTGCAATTTGTTATGCGTGGCTACTCAAACTTGCTTCCTTTCCACTATCGATCAGTTTTTGGAACTCTCTACACTTGGCAATTCGTATGTCAAGTATGCTGGGTGGATTTGGTTTTATGGAGCCGTGCAAATCTACCAGACGGAAGAAGTCTTGTTTGGTTAAGCTTTTCTTCTCAACCAGTTCATTCACCACAGCTTCCATCAGCCTTCTATTTTGATCAAGGATCTGATATGCAAAACAAAGTTTTGACAATTAACACTCGTGCAAAATAAGATTGAGACTTTTACTAAATAAAGAGAATTATATTGTTCTTTAATACTTCACCTTCCTTCCATTATAACATACCTCTTTTGCTCGTTCATAACACGAGTCCAGAATTCGCATTGCCTCCGTATCAATATCCTGACAATGAAATATATTGAAATCGTAAGTTGGCCAAATACTATCATTGCCAAAGATAAGGGCATGTTATTCCGCTTATGCAACCTTTTATTCAAGATACATTGCAAAGCAATCTTATTTAAACTTAAGTTACAATTGTAGCTGACGCCAAAGCAGAAAATAAGAAACATTGCGAGAAAATAAAACTCGAGACAGAATCCATACATTAATTCGGTCGGACACCCAGAAGTGTGACATTCCATGGTACTTCTCGGAAAGCCCACCAAGAACAAACGTCCTTGCTGCAGACCTAGCATTGTCTGCAGTTTCAGCCCATATCGTACTCAACTGAAAGATTCCAAATTAAGTTAAATATTTCTCAAGGTCTAAAATGTACCCATAATATGATATAAGCAAATAAAAAGGACCGACAAAATAGACATTTGACACAGATAACTTGTGTACTGATATAAAAACTGTAATTTACAAAGGTAAGAAATAAATAAAGCAATAAGTCATAACGAATAACATCATTGAAGAACTTAGAAGAAAGTCATTTTCATTTGTCATTTTTTTCTGGCCCTATAGAAATCTTAAGTCCATATACGTTAATTAATTTTCCTTCTGATCTCTCTCAGATTTCATGAATACAAATTTGTGATCCCACTCACAGAAATTCAAAATATCCCTAGAAAAATCGTATTCATATGCCATTCATAAAGGCAAGTTGGTTGACCAACATATTGAAACATGAACAAATGTTAGCTTTATAAATACAAAAATAGAATAAGGAAGTTAGTGGAAAGCATCTAAAACTATTCCATTACCTGACCGCTCCCAAACCAAAGTTCATCAGCTGCACGTGGAGCGAGTTGAACGGTAATATGATCAAGGAGGGATTGTCGACTGCACGATATTAGCAGCTAGAAATTAAGAGGAAAATAATATGGGAAGCACTAAAACAGTTTGTAATGCAATTTAATCGAGCAGTAATAATTTAAAATGCATAATGCAGGCAGCATACAGCTTTTGAAAACATCATCGATTTATACTAGTTATAAACAGTAATAACTCATACGTGAGCATTCCATTATTAAATTTGATTGAATCCATCTTCACCCGAACATAGCCCAATTCCCTACCAGCTCTAGGAGCAATTGTGACCTACACCAAAGCAAACAAAAAGCTACAATGTCACATTTCTTGTCAGCAACATTCATATCACAGATATTCATAGAACAGAGTAAAGATAATTTTTTTTATGATAAATAAACCCAATAACAATTAAATTTCAAAAAGATATAGAACAAAATACCAAACTCAGAAGGTCAACTTTCTGAATTGCTTAAACTATAGTGTCTACTCTAGAGCATTGTGGATGCATAAAGATAACCAGATAAACAAAGGAAGCGCTTGAATTTTGCAAGCTATTGTTCTAAGATGCAGCAAATTTCCATTCAATATAACAGTTAGTTATGTTTTGTCTAAATGATCTTTTTAGCATTGCATTTGTGCTGTTGCATTGTCAGCTTCAAATACTATCCATGAGTACCACATTATATGATTCAAACACAAACAGCATGACACAATATAATATTCATAGTAAAAGGAATGGAAAAAACAACTATTTTTATGATGTAAGACAAGCAGAATCTCGTTTGGTTCCTTTTCCATCAACTTAGTTTCTCTCAAATTGACTTCAAGCTAATTTTTCTTTTTTCTAATAAAATTGGCTTTTTACTAATATTTGGCATGTAATATGCTCAGAAATAATCAGCAGGAAGGATTGCATGCAGATGACTTTGCAAATGAAGATACTGCAAGAACTGTTCAAGAAAAAAAAAATTAGGGCATCTTACAAATAATTCAATCCTAACAGAATTCATCGTTTCAAACATGACAGAATATGGCCTACCAAAAATAAAATGAATAGTGTTAAGCCCTTACAAATTCTATATTTTTAAGGTCAGGAAAGTTCACAGCCACAACAGCCATTGCAGCTTCGTTTATAGCTACTTGTTTCCATGTATCAGTGCTTCTTTCCTTTCTATCTAGCATTCCTCTTTCCTCCATTTGTGCAGCTTGCAATAAGTCATCAGTAGTAATCTGCAATAGTGAAAGGAAGAAATGAAGAGCTGCCAGCTACAACGTTACAGCAACTGGTAGATCCTTTTCTTATTACTTCCTCTTTTGAGCTCTATCCCCTTTATGTACATGTATGAAAGTTTTCTTGTGCCACATTAAGAAACATCTTGTTCTCGAGAGACAGAAACTGATAGCATCCTTTAAGAGTTACAAAGTAAATGAATATATTCAATGAAGCTTGCCCTTACAGTCAGAGAAACACTTTTATTTGCATGCTTGATTTTGGAAAGTATTAAAGATATTGAACGTGGCATACCATACACGAAGCAGCAATGACTGTATCAATTTCCTAAAGGGAAATTCTAGAACAATAACTATCTGGCAATATTGTATACATAAGCCATTACCTCAGTCCTTATGTCACGCATCATATTGATGGCAGCAACCTCAACTATGTTGGCCAACTCTGCACCAACCATTCCATCAGTCATACTAGCAACAGCAAAGTAATCCACATCTTCAGCCATTGGCTTTTTACGAGCATGGACCTATGACACCATAGTGGAAAATTTAATAGCAAACTACTTAATGTGCCATTAATCACAAATCAACAACCATTACTGCAATAAAATAAATAACCAAATCCTGAATGCTACATGTAGGACAAATATGTCGAGGAGCTGCTACCTTTAGAATTTCTATGCGGCCAATTAGGCCGGGCTTGGGGATATATATTTTCCGATCAAACCTGCCAGGTCTCACAAGTGCAGGATCCAGAATGTCTGGTCGGTTTGTGGATGCAATGGTGATCACTTCTCCCCTTCCTTCAAACCCATCTAAGCACACCAGGAGCTGGAGCATTCAGTCAATAGGAAACATCAACCCTATAGAAACACAAATTTTTACTTAAGAAATGCAGTTGGGAAGTTTAGCACTGCCAGCTTAACCTGATTAAGAGTAGCATCACGTTCCTGTCCACCGGAACCTTTAATCAAGCCACGCTCCCTTCCAACAGCATCCAGCTCATCAATGAAGACAACAGATGGTGCCTGAAAAATAATATACAAATATGAAGGCTGATGACCGAAGCTGGAAAAATAGGTAAATTTCAAGACATGACAACAAAATGCAGTATAATGAAAAACAAAGGTCTCCAATCAGCTCGAAACAAATATAATGAGGAACAAGGGGATGTGTCAAGATTACATGCCAATGGACAAAATATATTTATTTGTGGAAGCCAGTAGCAATATCCAACTTATAATTTGACTTAAAGTAAGAAAAATTGTCAGAACACATCAGAAAAGCTAAATAAATATCACGTACATTTTCCCTGGCTTCTTGGTAAAGTGCACGGACACGAGAAGCTCCTACACCAACATATATTTCCACGAACTGTGAAGCGGAAATAGAGAAGAAATTAACCCCCGCCTCACCAGCCACTGCCTTGGCCAGCAATGTCTTTCCCACTCCAGGGGGGCCACAAAGAAGTATGCCACCTGGTGAAGTCACCAATTAACATTTCAACTTTCAACAGGTCAAGAGTAAAGTGCTGTGAAATCAAATGTTTCTTCCTATACTTATATTTGTATTAGATAAGTGATATAAATAACATGTGAATAAAACAGATAATCAAATAGTTATCTAATCGCAACATTGCAAAGAATACCAGAGCTGGTCCCTGAAAACAGTCCTATAAAATTTCATGAACTAAGTTTTCTTGAAGGCTAAGTTTGTTCATTCAAATTATTCTGTTAAAAGCTTATCATAGTAGCAAAATGAGACCTGGTATTTTCACTCCCCTCCTTCGGTACATCTCTCCATGAGTAAAGAACTTGACAATCTCCTCAAGTTCAAGCCGAATTTTACCCAACCCTGCAACATCACTAAACTTGACATCCACACCTCTCTCCAGATACTGAGGAAGCCTTCTGTTCTGTGCTCTCCTTACACGCGCTCCTGACCTCATAAACTGCTTTGCCATTTTTAAATAATCATTCTCCTCCCCTTTCCCCTGCTCATTCTCCTCATCATCACCCTCAATCCCCTCCATCTCCCTCTCCAACTCCCTCATCTTCTTCCTCTCCTCGGCCTCAGCCTGCTCGATCTTCAGCCTGTCCTCATAGTCCTTCTTATGCTTCCTATAACTGAGCACCACAGTCCGGTAAAAAAGGTAGAAGAACAGCACCCCAAGTGCATTAGCCACATTGCTATCGTTAGCCAAATCAGACCAAAAATGGGCCATTCTCTCGTTCTGGGCACTCGCCTGCCGCATCGATTCCTTGTACTTCCTCTTTCTGATCTCCATCTTCCTCCTCTTCTCTTCCTCCTTCTTCTGAGCCTTAATATTCCTCTTCGTTGCCTCCCTCTCTTGCCTCACCCTCCTCAGGTCCTCCTCCTTCTCCTTCGTCAACTCCATCCTCATTTTTCTATACTCCGCAAGCTTCTTCGACTCCTTCCTGGGCCTTCTTTCGCTATCTTCAGGAGTCTCAAGAATGAATTTCTGCACAGAAGGAGGGAAGAAAAACCTTGACAACACAGAAATAGGCCACTCTGGACTCTTAATGGGCGGTGTGTATGCGTTCACACACACTGAATCAATCTTCAACGCATCCCACGAATCCCAAAACGCGCTGTGACTCTCAACCGAAGGCAACACTGTCCTCAACACTCTCGAATCGTCCAAAACGACCAGAACCGCTTCGCTGCGTTGCCTCAATTTCGCAGAAGTGGGTTTGATTATGTGCTTCAGCTTCCCATCCCTCTTGAGTTCGATGATTTCGCTGTAGGGAAGGCGGTCGGAGACCACGGGAAGCCCTCCAGACCATGTTTTAAGCTCCTCCGGCGAGAGAGCTTCTGGTTTTTTGACGGACTGTTTTTTGGATGAGCGTTTCTTGCCCTTGGTGACGGCGGCAGCGGCGGTGGCGGCTTGGGGGAGGGAGGCAGAGATGACGGTGAGGGTTACGGAGAGTTTGAGGAAGTCGAAGCGGTTGGGGTTTGGGGTTTTGTTGTTGTCGTCTTTGCTGTCGTCATTGTCGGATTCTGGGGTTCGAATTCGCGAGGAGATGAAAGGGTAATAAGAGGGCTTTCGAAAGCTTCTGAATTTAGGGTTTAGGGGAAATGAGGGTGACGGATAACGATGGAAGCAATGTGAAGCCATGGGACAGTGTTTAGTGTTACATTCTCAGATATGGCTACTCATCATCAACCTGCTTCTTTTGCAGATAAGTGTTTCGTTTTCCTGTAACTAATAATAATTAATATATATATATTAGACATTTCTTTTAAAATAATAATTTATCATTTCTTATTGTAAAACATTTTACACCTAGACAGGCTTTGACATTTTACATCATTTCAATTTGAATATGAAAGAAAGTGAAAAAGAATGGTAACTATGTGTATCTTTTATTGGTTCTTTCATTTGATATAGTATTAAAAATTGTTTTGGTTATGTGTTAGTTAATGTGCGATGATAAATTGCTGAAGAACAACCAGTTCAGTTTTGGAGCAACATTTGGTTTAATAAACCTCTTGTGTACATTTTCAGTTAACTTCTTTAGTTGAACAGTATACAGAAGATGGAAGATTGTGCTACTTAGATGTCATTAATAATAAGAATTCCCTTTCTTATCACTCCAATCTAAGATAAGCATTTAAATTGATTATAATAAAATATAATTAGATATATATATTATATAATTATTATTTTTTGTCAATTTGTTATTATATATGGTATTGCTGGTTTTTCTGGCATTAGTATTTCTTTTCTATTTTATCTTTTCCCAGCGAGATTTTGTTTCTTATTTGACAAAAAGGAATTGGGTCCAAAAACATTGATCCAAAAGTTCAATGACATATCTAAGTTAGTTCTGAATGTAATTTCTGTATATTTCAGTTAGGCTTTGCTACTATATTGTGAAGAACTTACTTTTTCTTCCGGACTCAAAACCCATCAATATTTTGAGTGTTCATTGTAAACTTCAATTTTTTAATAACTTGTGTGGTCATTCTCGGGTGACATCACCTTCAATCCCGTAATCACAAGCACACGAATTTGAAAACATGAAGAAAAAAAAAAATGAATGTCGTAATCAAACAATGTAAAAATTTGCGACAAAAAATAATCATTCTAGAGGCCAGAGAGAGAACGCAAAGATAAAGTATATGAATATGTAATGTATAAAAAGTATAGGTGAAAAAAAGTTATAAAATAAATAAAAGACATGCCCAACCACCAATTGCAAAAAAACATCTTTACCTAGTGCGTGCGTGCGTGCAATCATCATTTAACTTGAGCTTCAATTTTTTTAAAAATACATGCTTCTAAAAGGTATAGACATGGGAAACAACCTCCAATGTTATTGAACTACGCAACTACACTTCCAAATTGTTCTGTTCTGCCATTAATATATTTAATAGTCAATTAATGATATTTCCAAACTTGAATCACCACCCATTTTCCAAAAGCATAGGTTCCTAGACTAAAACAACCAAAGCCTTCATCCCACTGCGTCAGATCGAGCTAAATAAATTAAACATCATCATGCTTATTCCAAAATCTCAAGTGCATGGGCAATCATCAGACTTTCTCAAACATAGGAGTACTGATCTGTAGTGAAGTTATCGATAAAAAAGATAGGCTAAAATGCCACAAATTATAACAATTGAGATCCAAAGAGTAAATATTCCAACTCCATCCAATGAACAACACATGCCGAACTTCTTCAAGGTGCATGAAGAAAGTAAAATCATTGCTTACAACAAAACAGAACGATATTTAGTTTGATTCATCCGAACAGCTAATTTAGACGCCAAACATTAAGTCCATGATTTTGGAGACCAGTGATTTTGTTGGGGAAGCAATGGTTCCTCCAGTCTGCCGTGCAGTGGAGTTGCCATTCTGCGGATAATAAGGTCGAGCAGGCGCTTTCAATGTGTTCACTCCTGAGTTTCTAGCAGAGGTTAGAGGTAAGGGCATAAATCCCTGATTGTTAAGCCTTTCATTTAAAGCTTGACGTTGCATGGGATCCAACAGTTTCACACCAACAATTAGTACTCCATTAATTTGCATTCCATTCTTGCTTAGAGCTTTATGTGCATCAGATCGATTCTGTATCAGCAATAAACCAAGTTGGTTGACAAACAATAGAAAATCACTTTGAAAGAGACAAGCAAAATGACAACGACAAGTGCCACGGATAGTCTTGGATTAAAATATAACTCCTGATGTATAAAGAAAAAAATAATTCAATTCAAGCAAGGAAAAGATTGCAAACCTGATACAAAATGTGCATCCAGTTAGCATCTCTAGGACCAGGAACATGTTTCAAAATTTCACCACATTTTTCAAACTCCCTTAAGACCATGTTAGTATCACCTGGTGAAAACCTGCACAGAAAGAGCATTGTTAAAGAAACGCATTTCGGTATATATACAAACACAAAATTAAACTCTGCAAGGTCCATTTCACTTTAACAATGCTTTTTCAAAGAAATGTCTCTCAATTTCTTTTTCAAAGATTTGTTTTGTAAACAGTGAAGCCACAGTATTACTTTGACCATTTCATGTATATAAAAAATTTCAAACAAGAAGCAAAGTGAAAATAAAATAATATTTTTGTAATTGTTAGTGAAAATAGGCAATTCAAACATAAAATATTTTCTCAATACAAGAAAGTACTTTAGTTTTTTGAATTTTCGTCCCAAAAAAGGGCAACCCACTCCCAGTGCGCAGAGCTCCCGCCTAGTGAGGAGGTCTGGAAGGGTAGATTTGCACAACCTTTGCCCTACAAATGAAGAGGCTGGTTTTAGGACTTGAACCTGTGACCTCTTCATTTTAACATGGCTGCAACCTAATTGTTGCTCCAAGGCTTACACTAATCAAAACTCAAAAATAGCCCCATAAAAAAAATCCACAGGTCTCATGAAAAATATTTAAGGGCATATTCTCCAAACTGAAAAAAACATTAAAAAGGAAAAGCCACGCATTAGAAACTCTCACAACACACATTTGATTATCAGAGAGGCAAAAAAAATACTTCTATTAGTAAATCAATTCATAGTTGTAGATAGGACAACTTTGTTTGTAGCAAACAGCAATGTCATACAACTTCAAAAATATAATAAGTTATTTCATTCTTTCATGACAGACCATTGGAATCCAAATGTTATCCTTTTTACTTATAGTTAAGACTTAAAGCATAAAACAATCTAAAAATAGAAATACATAAGAAATGAAGATCATAGAACTGGAGAAAAAGGGATGTATAAAAAAAGGCATCAAGGTCAAGTATTGCCAAAAAAGAGTGAATATGTTTTTGGGTCAGTGAAATATGTGATGATCATTCCACTCCCCCAAAACTTTCAAGAAAATAAAAAACTACATATATTATAGAAAATACTCAATGCGTCATCAACAAGGTCACTATCAAATTCTTATGAGTTATTCCACACATCTCTCCACATTACAACACAGTTCGTGTACTTCTATGAATCCACACAACCACTCTTAACCTTTTTGGTATTTTTGAGCCTTAAAAGTCCCCAATTGCCCTTTGGAAAAAACAGAAAAACATAAAAAAGGGATGGTTGAATTGTGTTTCAAAAATTTTGGTATGTATCGTCTAATACTTCATAGTCAAACGATTTAGTGTTTGGTCAGACAAACCAATAACATACAATGTAAGAGGTTAAAGGGAGAATGATTAATCAGTATTTCTATACTGATTTGTCTAATAGCACAAACAACATCCAATTTTTAATCAACCGGTCAAACTCAATTAAGCATAGTACTGCTACAAAGTACAAACAAGTATTTTTTTCACAATCATGCAAGATGAGTTGTCAGTCCTACTCAGAAATAGTTGTACGTTTTTTCTTACCACATGCATTGCCCAGCAGTTTTGGCAACCGGAATAAGATCTTTTTGTGCTTTAGGAGCAGGGGTATGCTCTCAAGCGGTTGGAGTAAGTTTTCTTGATCTTTTAGGAGTACAGAAGTAAAAATCTATGCTGATATTGTTCACACTATTTTAGGTAAGATAGAAGTAAATTGTGCAGAATTCAAAGGACAATTATTTATACTTAGATTTGTAGCGGAATACATGTATTCCTCAGCAAATAGACAAACATAAATGATAAAGCAGAGTTAAGACATACCCATATACAGTTACCCATTCTTCTTCATTGAGATTCCCAGCTGGCAAAGAATTCCTTTGAACCTCAGGCCTTGCCACTTCCAGGGGTGGAGGAAGAGTTATCAAAGCACCAGGCTGAACCACTCCCTCAACTGGTGAACTTCTTCCCTTCTCGTCTTGTTCCCCACCACTCTTTGCAGTTGCAGGTGACCACCAACTTAAACCCGGTGAGGTCTGTTGGTTTTGTTGTACCCCTCTCAAAGCATAAGATGTGCTAGCCTCAGATTTGCTTTTCACAGGAGTTGAAAATTCCCTGTTAGAAGTTTGGACGGGAGTTCTAATGTCTGACTTAATCTCAGGGGATACTTGATAATCTAGTATGCCTGATTCAGGAGAAAAGTCTGATCTGTCCTCCAAGGTGAAAACAGGTGGCGGAGGAAGGTCCGAACTACCAAAGTTCTCACGCCATAGTGCAGATACTGCAGCTGCCTGACCAGGACTTGAAATTTTTCCTCTACGGGTAGAAACAGGTGAAGCTAAATCCTGGAAAAATAGAGACTGCCTACCGGATCTTGGAGTTCTTTGCACCGTGGTGCTCATGATATATTTATTTTGAATTAATACCTGATAACAAGCCACAGAACAGATGCATTAAAACCAAATTGACTGAAAGAGCTCAGCTAAGACTATGAGTCGGGTTCCCCAGTATGAGGAATGAGCACATTTAACAAGGAACTCAATTCACTGCATACAAAGTACTTCCTTGTGAGCATTGTTGGCACATACCAGAACCTAAGAAATTTATCTACTAATTCAACTTTTTTTTCTTTTACCACAGAAACTTAAACCAAGGAAAAGAGAGTAAAATAATAGGATTTGACTCCTCTAAACTGAGGAAAAATACTGTAAATAATCTCAATCATTTCTAAGAACAATAGTTATCGATATTCAAAAACATCCATGATTTATATACATAATATTAACCATTAATTTTCTCATGAGCTCACTTTGTAGAAGCTGGATCCAAGAAAATAACTAGGCAGTCAGCAAATTTTACTATAAATTCATTAAAAAAAACAAGTTCAAAAACACGAAGAAGACGTAAATAAACAAGCAATCCGCAAATTAAGTTCTCCAACTAAGACACTCAATCAATTTATTCTACAACCAGTCAGAAATTAGAGAACAACCGAAATTTACAACGGAACATATTAGAAATGCCTCGGCCAAAAAAAAATCGAGGACGAAAGTATCAAAATACAGCAATAACACATGAAACTACATCAAAAACAAACAAATAGTTTCTCACAAGTCTGGTTTTCCCATTCGCATAAAACAATCGGTTCTGAAATCCCTTGAGCTTGGGGTTTGAAATTCAAAGGCTATAGACTGTGCAGAAGAGAGAGAAAGAGAGAGTACCTTGTGGATGTAAATGGGATTGAATGTAATCAAATGTGATCACAAATTTTGAGATTTTGGTATTTTCCCTCCCAAACCAAAACGCTGAAGCTCAGCAAGAGAGACCACCTCGCGGAAGGGGCAATTCTATATATTTTGTAATAATGCTGTGAGTCGTTTTAAATTTTTCATTTCAAAACCCTAATTCTCCCTTCTCTTCATTATTTCCTTGTATCTTTGTACACACAGACAAATAAACAATTTTATGCCTAAAAATTATTATTTATATGGTTGATCCTGTTAATATTTTTTATTTAAATTATCAGTGCTTTTATTTTATTTTTTTTAAATTACATCTATCTACTATTTTAATTAATGAACCACGTTAAAAAATATGTAAGTTAAAATAAATACAAATATTAATTTAAAATTGAAAAGTTTATATACATATTTAATTTGTTCAAAAAAATACTTTTAAATTAAAAAACCCAGTCAGTAAACCAGACAGAGTTTAAAATAAATAATTAAAATTTTAAACCTAAACCGTAAACCACGATTTCAATTTAAAAAATAAAAATATACTTTGCAACAAACTGATAAAATCAATTTAAAAAATTATAAAACCCAAAATGTTCAATTTTAAAAAATATTAAATAAATAAAAATTATGTTTCTAATCACCTTTCTGGAAATGAAAATAAATAAATGTATTTTGAAGCACAATATAATATAAACATATAACTCTCAGTTTCAAATTTAGGTTTCATATATTTAAACAGAGAGAAATAATAGAAAAAATCATTAATTAACAACTATGTTTATCTTATTGATTTTTTTTTTCCAATCTCTATAATTAAAGCTATTGAATTTGTGGATAGATTGAAGCTACTTCTTTTTTTTTTTTTCTTAGTCAATAGGTACTAGTAGAACCACATCTAAAACAATATGGCATCACTACAGCTAAGAAAATTATTAAAAGTTGAATTTGAGTTTAATTTATTTTATTTAGTTTTATTTACTTTAGTTTTATTTTTAGTCAAGGTAACATTTCTAATAACAATGTACAGATAAAAGAAAACATCAAATGATTAAATTTATTTTAAAAACACGATTAAAAATAATAATAAGATTAGATGATAATTGACAATTTTAGTTTATTTTTTGACTTCTAAATGACGAGTTAAATTTTTATTATTATTATCATAGCAGTTTTTTTCTTTGAGGATAGACAAACTAAGAAACCAAAAAAAATTATATATGAATATTTTACTTGTACCATAATTTCATCATTTAAATCAACAAACTACGGACATGTCATTTACTTCTATTAACTTACTAAAAAAAATACCAATTTTAATCTTTTAAAATATATAGAGTATTACATTGCAACTTCTTCACATTAACCTAAATCATAATGTAGCAAAATAAAATGATTATGGCTTTTCACAAAAGGAATTTAAATAAAATATCATTTGTTTTTTATTTTCTATATTGTCACTTCAATTCAATACATGTCAAACATGTATTAGAAATTTATATTTTAAAAAAATTGTTATTCTCTATTTTCTTGATATAAAATTCCTCTGATAATATTTCCGATTGCTTTTATAGTTTCATTAGATTACATAACACATAGAGACTTATAATTGATATACTTGAATGTATTGTTAAACATTAAATATCATCATATAACTTTAACTTAAAAGTTAAAATTAAAAGATAAATGTGTATAAGTAGTTAAAACATGATACATAATATAAATATATATTAATCATTCACTAATATTATACTTTAGAAAATCTATTTTTTAAATAGAATAAGTTTTTTTCAAAAAAAAATTAAAATCGCAACTAGTTAAATCAATAACATCTTTCACTATATTCTATGCAGCATTATCTGTTTCTGTGTATAACACTATGAAAAACAAACACGCAACACTAACCAGAAAGGGTAAGTTAATTCAAAATATATCAATTAATCTCAAATGATCTCATAAATATACATCATTTAACACATAACAATCAGTTTACAATATCTATCATCCAACTTAAAACATCACATAATATAAACAGACTCAATTATACTTTCGTAAGACTCGTACATTAAATAGATATCGAGATTTACATCTGTCTTACAATTTTCAATTTGTATGTCTCATCTCATCACCATTAATCTCATATAACAGGGTTAATATATGTCTGTCTTGACCAGTGCTCTTTCAAGCTGTAGTTTTAGTTATATAAACCTCTTTCGACTTTCACCACCTAGTAATATTCATCTATTCGATTTCTATTACTAGTAGAGTTAGGATATCAATAATTAACAAGATCCTTAGACAATGCACATCCTATTACTTCTCAGCACATATGTTTTCTTTTCTGAAAACACTATGCTTCTACATCACATACTATTCATATCATACATAATCAGTTTTCATTTATCTATTCATTCACTTTCCATTTAAATTCTAATAATCTAAAGAAAACTCCACCACTTTATATAATATCAAATACAATTCCTCAATCAATAATGTATAAAGACAAATCCACAGGTAATACCTATAAAAGTCTCATCACAAATAATTTTCAATTCATCAAACAACAATCACAAGTTCTCACATGTTACTTTCTAACATCTTACTCAAATTAGATAAATTAATCATATCAAATCAAGATAAACAATCAAATTCATTCAATGTCTAAAGACTAGACAAACTTATAATAAAAACTTTAGCACTGATAATCACATATGTAAGTCTCATATCCTATAATTTTGTTTGAAAGTAACTAAGTAGTATAAAAACATGTTACTAATTTCCCTTACCTGAGATGATGATCTCTATAACAATTCCTCCAACACCCGACAAATATACTAATCCAAAATTTTAGGGATTTATAACAAGTTAGCAGGACAAAATTAAATTTCAGTATAATCTTAATTAAGTCAAGAAAATATTTTTTTCAACTATCCCTACTAAGATTAGTCACAAAAGCTTAAGGAAAAACAAAAACGTAAAAAATCTCTAGAGCATATAAAAACTTACTCTATTTAAGATTTTGAAAAATTAGAAATAATTATGGACACTTCAATTACTATAATGTTCCATCAAATTATGAAACAAATGAAATATGAAGTGAAAATTTGGAGAGAGATAAGAACTTGAGAAAGTGAGAGAAAAAAGAAGAAAAAATAAATGAAAGTCCAAATGTCATGTTTCTCTTTTTAAACTTAGTATTGTCTTAATAAACTTGTGATTCTTTCTTGTAAATAAATTTTAACAAAAATGTACAAGATTTTATGGAAAAGAAAAAATCAAGATAAAAGAGTAAAACAAAAATTAAATTGAGTAAAGTGATTAAGAAAAGATTTAGATATTCAAATGACAAGTGCATTGCTATTTTACTTAAAGTTAAAAGTATCAAATTTTTAAACATCCAAAATTATATAAAATCAAGTAATTCCATATATTTCAAATATAAAAAATATAAGTTATATACCTTTTATTTGTAATAATAAAACTTTAATAAACAAATCAAAATTCATCTATAAGAAGTAAAGTATCTCGATCTAAGAAAAATAACAACAGGTGAGCAATTCCTTGAAAAGGAAGTAGTTATGTGCATGAACTTATTATAATTATCAGTATTTAAAGTCAATCTATGATACTTAAGGTTGCATAGTAGACTTTTAGAATATTCTAAAATTTAGTTACTATAAAATCCTTTAAAACACCATAGATGTAAATTAAGAATGTCTTTTTTGACAAATCTTCTAAAGAAAAGAATACAATTCAAGTATGTTTAAAAAAAAAAATGTAAAAAAGATATTTTTATTATGAATTTCATGTTACTTAATCTACTTTTCTCTATCTTATTTAGTTTTTGTTTCTCTCATTTTCATTTATTCTTAAACAGCCTTATCAATCTCCTTGTTAGTATTGGAGTACCTTTTTATCTGTGCAATAATTAACAATTCTATTTAAACCATACAAGTTCATAATTAGATCAATTATTAAATGATACTCAAATGTTAAATTAATATTCATAGAATTATTTTAATAACAAAAATTATGCAAAACAATGTTAAAAAACACAATATCATAAATTTCTGAGATAAAAAACTAGAATACTGAAGAAGTTTACATTTATTAAAAATATAAGTTTGAGATGTTAAGTAAAATTAAGAATAAGAAGGTTCACCACTGTATAAGGAATAAAATTCACAATCTTATTATTTTAAATTTTTTACTTAAAGATAATTCTTTTAAAAGATTCAATAATATGTTCCTAACATTCTAAATATATATAAAAACTATAATAATTTTGTATATCACACTTAAATTAAAATTCCAATAATATACTTCAATGGTTATTAATAATAGTAGATTTATATGTATAGTAAAAGGAAAATGACTGATATTTTAATTTCTTTAAAAAACAAAAAAAAATTAAAATCGTTATAAATTAATTTTCTATTCAACATATTGTTTTTACCAAACTGAATGCTTATTCCATTGACTTTTACTAATCTGACATTTATTTCACTAGTAGTTTAGTGTTTCACCCACTTTACAAGCTAATTAAAATTTATATGAAATATATTTTCAATCAAATCAGACAGTAGATTGTTTTCTCCTAAATTAGTCAAACTAAAATAATTCTATGAAATATATTTACCTTCGTTATTAATACTTTGTTTATAACAAGTTTTGTTAAAATTCTCATTATTCTTACTATAGATTGATCAACTTGTTACAAGAATGATCCTTTTGCCTCTCCAAGTTAAAAGTTTGAGAATTTAACTTAATAATAAATAAAGGTATACCTGACACTAATATTCTAATATTTATGCACACATATGCACTTTATGAGTATGAACTTGCCTTTCACCATTTTTTCATTTTTAATTTTCTCATGGTGTCCCTTAAGATATTGCATTATCTACTCTTATTTTCTCAGAGTTTTATTTATTTTTTTCTGCAAAACAAAACAATATTCATAGAGTATGCAATCATTTACCTTTAAATTAAAATTAAAATATTATTTATTTTTACAAGTTTTATCCCTTTATTTTTATTTTTATCCGCAACGCAACCAAATCAAAGAGTTTATCTACTTCCTTAGATCCATATATGTCATTGAAGTACACAAATTTTCACATACAAACAAAAACAGAAACACTTGAAGTTTATATGTTTCAACCATTAACAAGGATTCCACTCACTCTAGTTTTGACTTCTACTCAATCCTTTAAGAAAAACAAAATCTAAAATAACACAAACACCTTTCTCCTAAATAAAAACTATTTTAATTTTTTTGCAAAGTTTACTCATTTGATTGAAAGACATTCCATCTGTTCAAGTATTAGCCATTAAAAGAAGTTTAAATTGATTGATGTTCTCAGGGAGACAGAACTAGGAGTTAAAAAGTTAGATGACTAATTATATAAAAAAATAAAATGTATTTAATTAATTAGAAGAAGTGGAGGAAAATGAAAAATCCAAAGATAAAAATGATGAAAGATATAATATGCTGGTGCTTATGCAAAAACAGTATAATTTGTTGGTATTTTTGGAGGAAAGAAATAGTGTTGTAATATGTAATATGTCACTCTACACACTTCCCATTCCCTCCAATGTCACATGTCGTATCAGTCACAGTCACCCATCATTTCAACCACTGTACTCATACTAAAATCGTATTTTATTTTTTATTTATTTATATCGGAATCATACTCTGTATTTATACTGTACGGATACCGTACATGACGCTGCCACCATCATCTTCTCATCCCCTGTAGCTGCATAAATAAAATAAAACTCCCAAAATTTGAAAAAGTAATAATAATAGTAAACAATAAAAAAATTATTTAGAAATAAAAAATAAATATTAAAATGAAGACGCATGCAAAAAGGTCATGATGGTGTCCTGTGTGACCCACTCCACTTCTACGCAAACCTCCTCTCCCCATGCTTTTGTGTATTTTAAGACTCTCATCACAATCTCAAAATTCCCATCATACCCTTCTGTTTCCTCTTTTTTACTCATCTGCCATTATCACCACTCATTGCACACCCTCCTTCCATATTTCTCTTTCACACACTATTGCCCCCACAAAATAAAAAAAAATAATTATTTTTTAAAGGCTAGGCATGTTAATTATTAACTTATAGCCTGTCCATAAATTTTTGAAGATCAAAATTAAATTGAAAGTTACAAATAATTCTTCTGACTTTATCTTCACCAGTCTAATCAGTTTCAATGAATTATTATTTTTTTTCCTAAAACATGTTAAAGTTTAAACAAAACAAAAATCATGGCCTTAGTATTCACGCCATTGGTGGTTCTTCGCATCAGTTGCAGAGCAAAAGAAGCATTTTTACGATTATGCCCGTGGGGCCTTCAATCAGTTTCGGTAACAAAAGTAAAGTGTTAAGATCCGTGGATCTGCTCAACTGATCTTCTTTTACATCCATTATTTGTCCATATCTATTAGCAAACCAATCACATGAAAACATGAAAAGCAAATCAAAGGTAGAATCTTCTTTCCATTGGTTTAACAATGTTTTATGAGTAATTATTTACCAACTCTTTTTCGTTTTTTCGCATTCTACGAGTTTATTTACACGTGTGAAATGAAAAACGTGTAAAAAATTATTATACGAAAACGGATTTAAATATAAAATTTGTTTAAAAAATAAATGGGTGGGGGTAATTATGAGATTGTGCAGACAATGATATGCAAGCGGCGGGGCCTGCGTTCCAAAGCGGAAGTGTCAGAAGAGCCGCTGGAAAAAGGAGAGTTTGGTAAATTCCAACGCAGTCCAGTGCAATTTTAAAAGTAATAATTAATTAATTAATTAATATAGAAATAAAAAAAAAGGAGGGTGCTCCATTACATTTTGAACCGAAAGTGAAAGAACCAATGAAAAGAATCACAGCAGAGCAAATCTGTGAAACACATGAATTGAGGAAGCAACAACAACATCTCTAAAAAGCAAAAGTCTGCTCTTTCACCTAGCACATCCTAGGGTTTCTGCTCTTTAATCACCCAACAAAAATCCAAAAAAAAAATTAGTAATCAGTAGCCACATCACAGTTCACAGGGCAATTTCACAGTGCTTCAGAATCACCTAAAGAAAGAAATTGAAGAAATTACTCTTTCTGTGTACTATTTTTTTCTCCGTTTGAATCTCTGTCTGAATGGAGTTTGTTTGCTAGCTTCCTGACTACGGTCCAGAGATCAGCTGGAATTCGATTCGATTAGATTATATCAGCAGAAAGCGGCGTCGTTTCTGTGTGTGGCTTCCAAGGATGAATATCGGTGAAGCGACGTCGTTTTGGCTCGTTCTGAGGCTGCGAGAGACTGCTCAACAAGCTTCGGTGGATGCTCTGTTTTGAGAATCGAATCGGTTGCAAAAAAATCTCTGCACAAAAAAATCTCTGCACGTTTATAGTTTTATCTCGGGAAACTGTGTTGGTAGGAATCAGATCGTTGTTGTTTGTAGCATGAGGTTGGTGTCTGAGGGTCTGATCTCGAAGGATTTAATGTTTTGTGGGTGTGTGTTAGTGAGGGAACGAAGGTAGCTAGCTCTGTGTGGAGCAATCGAAATTGTTGTTGAGTTTGGTTGTGGGTGTGGGTGGTAGAGTTGTGTAGGTATGGCAATGTCCTGCAAGGATGGTAAACCAGGATTGGATAACGGGAAATATGTCCGTTACACGCCTGAGCAGGTTGAAGCCCTCGAGAGGCTTTATCATGACTGCCCCAAACCCAGTTCCATTCGCCGCCAGCAGCTCATTCGTGAGTGTCCTATTCTCTCCAACATTGAGCCTAAGCAAATCAAAGTTTGGTTTCAGAACAGAAGGTGCACTTGCCTGCTTGGTTCTTTTCGTTCTTGGATTCTGAGCTTACTGTTTTTATTCGGTATTCTCTTCAATGCGTTGTGTTTGTTGTGAATTTCAGGTGTAGAGAGAAGCAGAGAAAAGAGGCCTCGCGGTTGCAAGCTGTAAATAGGAAGCTCACAGCCATGAACAAGCTTCTCATGGAGGAGAATGATAGGTTGCAGAAGCAGGTGTCGCAGTTGGTTTACGAAAATGGCTACTTTCGCCAACACACTCAGAATGTATCACTTCTCTCAACTGCGTCCTTTTTAGAAAAAGTTTATTCATTTATCTTTGTAGTGATTTGAGCAACTTAGTCTTACCGTAAATTATTCTTGCGTGCAATATAATTGAGTTGGAATGGTGTTCTCTCTGCAGACTGCGCTTCCAACCAAAGACACGAGCTGTGAATCGGCGGTGACTAGTGGTCAACGCAGTTTGACAACCCAGCATCCCCCGAGGGATGCAAGTCCTGCAGGGTTAGTGGGAATGTGATTAATGGGCCTGGGTCCCTTTCTGTCATTGTTGTCTGTAAAAAGTTGGCTTCTGGACTTATGGAATGACTTGTCTTCTTTCCCAGGCTTATGTCCATTGCAGAAGAGACTTTAGCAGAGTTTCTTTCGAAGGCTACTGGGACTGCTGTTGAGTGGGTCCAAATGCCTGGAATGAAGGTGATCTAATTAATAACTCTTAATATTGGTTGACCAAGTAGTTGTTTTATTTTTTTATTTCCTTCATTGAAATGGGGCATTTGCATAGTAGTTAAATAATGACGAAATTAACATATTTGAGAGACGACACATTCTGACTTGTACATTTCCTTGTTATACGTGCAGCCTGGTCCGGATTCCATTGGAATCGTTGCTATTTCTCATGGTTGCACTGGTGTGGCAGCAAGAGCCTGCGGCCTTGTTGGTTTAGAACCTACAAGGGTCAGTACTCCGAATTTATTGTCTTTTCATTAATTTCTTGCTTGTATTCATAGATGGCATGATCAACTATACGTTATCCAGGTTGCAGAAATCCTCAAAGATCGGCCTTCATGGTTTCGTGATTGCCGAGCCGTGGATGTTCTGAATGTGCTGCCCACAGCTAATGGTGGAACCATAGAGCTGCTTTATATGCAGGTAAAGCTACTATATGTGTATGAATGAATGATGACGCTGTGAGAAACAGACTAAATCTTTTTGTGTGTTTGATGATCAGCTATATGCACCAACCACGTTGGCACCTGCCCGTGACTTCTGGTTGTTGCGCTACACTTCTGTTTTAGAAGATGGGAGCCTAGTGGTAAGTGGCTATTGAACTCTTGAAGTTCATGATTGATCAAATATTGTAGCTGATAATAAATATCTCATGTGTGCAATATCTAGTCCTACATTTATATTACACAGTTCTCTGATTCCCCAGTGACATCTACATCATTCTTATAATGCTTCCCTGCTTCAGATCTGTGAAAGGTCTCTTAAAAATACACAAAATGGTCCAACCATGCCTCCCGTGCAGCATTTTGTTCGAGCAGAGATGCTTCCTAGTGGGTATCTAATAAGACCCTGTGAGGGAGGTGGTTCTATCATTCACATTGTTGATCACATGGATTTGGAGGTAAATAAATTCCAATCAGTGACATTAATAATCTTTATTTAACAAAAGTAACTTTTGCATGATTGTGTGTTAGCCGTGGAGTGTTCCTGAAGTACTGCGACCTCTGTATGAATCATCAACAGTATTGGCTCAGAAGACAACAATGGTGGTATGATTTTTATTTTGCTGATGAGGATAGAATCATATAACAGTTCAATAATTTGTCATTTTCCGTCTTATTTCAATACAATTTATAATTCTATGAAGTTGAAAAATATTTATTATTTTAAGAGTACCATAAACGTAGATTAATGATGGGTTTAGTGGTTTACTAAAGGTAATGGCTTAGTTACAATTCTCGTTTTTTTCTACCAGGCACTACGTCAACTAAGGCAGATTTCACATGAAGTTTCTCAGTCTAATGTCAGTGGGTGGGGAAGACGACCGGCAGCTCTTCGAGCACTTGGCCAGAGACTCAGCCGGTTAACATTTAACTGGGGCTTGATTTTTGTTGAATTTCATTGCATCTAATTTTAGAATCTCACATCCATTTCCTGGCAGTGGCTTCAATGAGGCGATCAATGGGTTCACTGATGAGGGATGGTCGATGATCGGCAATGATGGTGTTGATGATGTTACAGTTCTAGTGAATTCATCACCTGACAAGTTAATGGGTTTGAATCTTTCCTTTGCCAATGGATTTCCATCTATCAGCAATGCAGTCTTGTGTGCCAAAGCATCCATGCTATTACAGGTAAGGACGCTGTCGAACTTCATTGAATTTTCTTTAATTAGAAAATAACATATCTAGTGAAGCTGTTTTATTGCTGTAGAAATTTTAAAAGATGATATAGATAAGGCTCTTATTTTATATTGAACATAGATTTTTATTGAGTTGGCAGCATATTGTTTATTGTATGGGCAGTTAGCCCATGTTTAATGGAAAGTGATAGGAACAATGACTACCAATTCTCTCGGCAATGAAACATTTCCCATCCAACCGGATTATGAGACCCATAATTTGGTTGTGGACTTCGTTTGTGCTGCAGTTATTCTTAACAAAAATTTGTGTAGAGGCATTGTTACTTCTAAGTTTTAATTCTGACATTTTGTAACCATGTTTCACATTTGTCCAGAATGTGCCTCCAGCCATACTATTGAGGTTCCTACGGGAGCATAGATCAGAATGGGCAGACAACAGCATGGATGCTTATTCAGCCGCTGCCATTAAAGTTGGTCCTTGTGGCTTACCAGGATCTCGTGTTGGAAACTATGGGGGTCAGGTTATTCTTCCTCTTGCCCACACCATCGAGCATGAAGAGGTAATAAATTGGTAACAAACACTGAATACATGTATTATGAATTTAGAAATTGTGCAAGTTATAACTTCTCTCGCCTATCTGTTCTAGTTTCTTGAAGTTATTAAGTTGGAAGGAATTGCTCATTCTCCTGAAGATGCAATAATGCCCAGAGAAGTGTTTCTTTTGCAAGTAAGTTTTTCCTTGTATTGATTGCTCTATGCTTATCTGGGTCGGGGGTGATACCTCTTGCTTAATGTGGTGCTAACACGCAGAAATAATTATACGAACTTTTAAGCTGCCTGACTACGCACTACTACTCGTATCATCACTTGAATTCTCACTTCTTCACTTCTCCATTTTTTCTGTTTATACAATTTTGAATTACTTATGAATACAATCATTGTATAATACTCCAGCCTAAATATAGCTTGTCATTTCTCTGCTACTAATTTTTCCAAGTTTGCAATGTTTGAGAGTTTGATTAATCAAAATTCAAAGTTGTGTGCGTTGACTTGTTACTTTTAGTACTGAGATTTTTATAAGTTACACGCTTTATATATCTCGGTATATTGTTATTCACATTTCCAATATCTTAAAAGCAAATGAAGATATGAATGTTGCTCTCTGCTCGTTCCCCCCAATTTCTGACGAGGAAAGTATATTGCTACTTCCTGGTCTTTTGAAATCTTCTAGTAGAACAAGTAACTTGCTATAGCTCATTATTATTTGAACTCTTGAGCCTACTGAATGATAGCTTTTCTGTCTTGCCAACCACCATCGTTTTGGTTTCTATCGTATATGTGTTTGTGTTTACTTTCTTATTGTTCGTTTGTTTTGTTTTGATAGCTGTGCAGTGGAATGGATGAAAATGCTGTTGGAACCTGTGCAGAACTTATTTTTGCTCCAATTGATGCATCCTTTGCTGATGATGCCCCCCTTCTACCTTCTGGATTTCGCATCATTCCTCTTGATTCTGCAAAGGTTAGCCTTAGTTATTCTCAAAGCACTATATATTTTTTTGGAATTTGGTATTTACCTTTTCACAACGTTCTTTTGGTTATTGCAATTTAAATTTTTGCAGGAAGCATCCAACCCAAATCGCACACTAGACCTGGCATCTGCTCTTGACGTTGGCCCAACTGGAAACAGATCATCAAATGATTATTCTGGAAATTCTGGTTCAATGAGATCTGTGATGACCATAGCATTTGAATTTGCCTTTGAAAGTCATATGCAAGATCATGTAGCATCCATGGCACGACAATATGTTCGAAGCATTATATCATCTGTCCAAAGGGTAGCATTAGCACTTTCTCCTTCTCATTTAAGTTCACAAGCTGGGCTTAGAACACCACTGGGTACCCCTGAAGCGCAAACACTAGCTCGCTGGATCTGCAATAGTTATAGGTGGGTATACTGTTTTTTACTTATGTTATCTCCCTCCATATTCTGCAATTGACGCTGATGTATTTAGCCATAGTACTGGTTTACATATCCTGCATGATTTCCTTTTGGCATGCGAAACCATTATTGTCTCGGGGATGATAAATCACTCTGGGGTTACCTCTCTTGATATACCTACATTTAGTGATATTCCTTTTTCTGATAGCCACCTCTTGTCTTCAAACAGTTTCGCCTACGACTTTTCCACTTGGAAAAGGAATCTTCTGCACAACTTGTCAGCAAAGATAGGCCGGGTTCTATTTAATAGACTTGTGACACCAAATCTTGACATACTGTTGTAGTTACAACTGTTGACTGCTGTTCCAATGCTTTCGTTAATTCTTGTATCAGATCAACAAAAATATTAATTGATATGCTTCTACATTAATTAACTATGTGTTCAGTTGCATATGCACATGTATTGAAAATTTTGGCTACGACTGATATTTCAGGGAGAGCATTGCATTTCGGACTCATCTGTTTGACTATTTATTTTGTAGATGCTACTTGGGTGTCGAGCTACTTAAATCCAATAACGAAGGGAACGAATCTTTGCTGAAGTCCTTGTGGCATCACTCAGATGCAATATTATGCTGCACTCTAAAGGTATGCCCCCAAATTATTTCAATGTCAAAGTACATGCGTCTATTCTCAGTGTCATGTATTTCGTTGTCTACATGGTTCAACTCAGTTGGATTTTGAACTGAGTGCCTGATATTTCTGTCATGAAAGGATGTTCAATTATTTGAGTTGTAGTGCTTTGCACGTATTTTGTGTGTTCTTTTTTGCATGTAGCATTAGACCGTTTTTGTACCTGGTAGCTTCTAGGAATTATTTTCCTGTAAGATTTGCGAATCAACTATTGATAGTTGTTACTTTTGGAGTTCTAGTGCTCCAAGGAATGAGCACTTCTAGTTATTTTTGAAGTTGTAGTGAATTATGCATATATTTGTTCCTTTTCGTCTAGTATAAATTGGTTTTGTACTTGGTTACACTAAAGGAGTTATACCTGTCTAATTTGTAAGTCTACTATTTATACCCTTCTACTGGTTTGAAAAGCACTTTCGTTAAACTTGTTGCAGGCATTGCCTGTGTTCACTTTCGCCAACCAGGCAGGGCTTGACATGCTGGAGACCACCTTAGTTGCTTTACAAGATATAACATTGGAGAAGATATTCGATGATCATGGCCGAAAGATTCTGTGCTCAGAGTTTCCCCAAATTATTCAACAGGTCCGCGAATTAAAAATTCCACTGCGACCAGGCTTGTTATTGATTCGCATTTTGCTTTTAGACGCGTGACACGTCGTTAGTTCTATCTGTAACTATGCTGCAATCTCTTGTTAAGCCAATGATGAAGTGTTTTTTGACTATGGGCTTTTCCCTTACTTTCCTCCCTCATCTCCTGAATTGGGAGGAGAAAGTAGAAGTAGCTGCATTTCCAAGCTTTATTGTGATTTATAATGAATTCCTTTCATTCTATCTTGTCAGGGTTTTGCATGCCTTCAAGGTGGTATTTGTCTCTCAAGCATGGGGCGACCCATCTCATATGAAAGAGTAGTGGCTTGGAAGGTGCTGAATGAGGAAGAGAATGCTCATTGTATTTGCTTTATGTTTATGAACTGGTCTTTCGTTTGATATGTGATATGATATTTAGGGAATAGAAATCAAAGTGTTACAGATGCAACACTCTTCTAAGACTTGTTTTTGTTCTCTGTTTTGCTGTATTTGCTGCGAAGACTTGGATTGCATGTAAAGACCACGACTACTTGGTTAGCTTATGCTTGCTTATTTACTTATTCAGCTCCGTTTTATGTTGGTCATTCTTGTAACTTACGCTCTGCATGTGAGACGTCTTAATATTTGGGTCATACACGCAATTTACAATTATTGAACAAACTTGATTATCTCCAATTGGTAATAACTTCTTAATGACATTAAGCGTTTTGTAAGGAGAAATATTGTTTCGATCAATATCAACAATATGAACTTGTTTCGACGCGTTTATATGTATAAACACACGTATATACGTAATGATAATTTTACATTAAAAAGAAAAGAGTGAAAAGTATTTTATATTTTAACGTATGGTTAAAATTACAGACTGATTTTTATAAATAAATTTTATATTAATATAAAATTGTGTATATATTTATGTGAAAAGAAACTTTCAATTTAAAACGCATAATTTAATTTCATTCTTTATATATATATATATATATGTATAATTGCAGAAATAAAAGAATTGTTAATTAGAAGACTAGTTTCCTATTCTTGGTCAAATACATTTAAATTTAAAAATATTTAGATATATTCTTTATAAATGTTGGATGATTTGATTATATCTAGTCTATGTCATAAGATAAGATAATTGTACACCTTCTTGTGAATAATTTGTTTCATTGAGGATTAAATTTGTAACCTCTTAATTCTGACGTGATTTCAATTATTAGATGGAATACTTATTATCGGGATAAAAACTGTAACACATTTATCATGTCAAGTATTACTATTCTATTGTGATTTAGTCTTATGTAGGTTGAGATTTAGTCTTATGTAGGTTGAAACAATAACGACTTTTAAAAAGAAAAAAAAAATATAATAAACTTTTTCATCTGATTTGACTTAAATGGCTTGCTATATATTACTGTCATTCATTCACTGTTTAGAGTCTTTATGTAGATAATTAAGACACCTACAGAATTAGAAGCCTTTACTTTTCACCAGTACCTTTTTGTTCTAGCAAAGGTGGATACAATGATTAACACATTATGTAAGCCCCTAAATTGTAATACAATGAGAAATGAAATTAAATGGAGTAAATTGACCTTAAACAATACCTGATAAATGTTTTGCAAGTCTCCATTAGCCATATACTCATAGATGAGAGCCATATTCTCTCCATCATCACAATATCCAATTAGAGCAGTTAAAAACTTATGATGAACTACAGCAACAAATTTGGCCTGTAAATCAAAAGCAATAATCCCTTCAATTATCATAAACAAAATATCATTAACCAGTGTATATATATATGATCATATTTGTAGTTAGCCATACTACCTCTGCCTTAAATTGCAGAAACCCTTCGGCAGAGGGAGAGAGCATTTTGACAGCTACCTCAGTATCATCTATCCAGCCATGGTAGACTGTAGCAAATCCTTCTTTCCCTACCACTCTTTCAAGATTTTTGGTCATGCTCAGGACTTCAGCATAGGTGAATTCTTCTTTATTTGTCTCTAGTTCCTCCTTTATTCTGTAATAGGCAATCCGTTTGCTCTGTTGGGGTGAAACTGTGGGAAGAAAGAAACACTGTCAAAGTCCATGCAAATATCTGCTAATTGTTGTGCACCAGTATCTATATTTTATGCTCAATAGAATGCAATCTTAGAAGATAATCTTGCCGTATGTATGTTCAAAATAAAAATCCAATTGAAAATTTACAATGCAGAAATCAACTTCAATTTTGACACATTGTTATGGGAGTTGTCTCACCAAATGGTAATATGACATTCCACATATTGTTGTAAAAAAATGAGTAAGTCATGGGGAAGAAAGTCAAAACAGAGACAGGGCATTATCCAAAACTGAATTTTGAAACAGAAGATACTTTGATTCAAGTAAATCGTTCTGGGAAAGTAGACTGAGTTGCATTGGAATTGTTCCTGATATCTGATTGTCTTCTAGGTTTCTTCCATAAGGAAATAATAAATCATTATCCATCTTTCATAAAATATTACTCTAAAAGGCCCAAAAGGGTGAAAATTTTATGGAGAGGTAGATCTAGTTGATTACTTTTTTCACTGTAAGATGAACATGGAGATCCTTACCATGTTTCTAAACAATTACAGAAACAAAGTTAATTAAAAAAATCAATTTCAGCAAGCTTAGCCTTTTGAAAACACTACCTCTTTATAAAATATACCCTTATCAATATAGTTAACTTACAGAACTTTTAAGAAGCTTAGTTGATGTAGGAATTCAGGCACGTCCCCGGTTAAATTGTTGTGTGACAAATCCCTAAAACAGAAACAAATTTCTTATACTTAATGTTAGGAGGAAGCATAAACTTGCTGTCATCAACCATATAACTTGCTATTTGTAGTAGATTGAGTGACTTACAAGTATTCTATGTAGTGTAGATTTTGTTAATAAAATTGTAAATTTGAAGCTGAAAGTATATCATCAGTCACCCAAAACTTACAAACAAGTATATCCTTGCCAGTTTCTCTTGATTCCATACATTGACTTAACATTTATGATACCATCAACTATTATGGTGAATATAAGTAGGTCAGATAGAGAATATAATAATGAGTAATAAGTAATAATAAGAGTAGTGCATGTGAATAATGATGTACAGGGTATGTAATAAATTATATTATAATAAGATGATGGTAGAAAGCAAAATCAGCATGTCTAACATACCATCTATTTGATGTTTCGGATTGTGAGCTTTTTCGTATATATATATATATATATATATGAATGGCGTTGAGAAGAGGTGGAAGAGTTGATCTACAAGTTTTATTAATGGAAATTCCCAAAGGAATTTTCACTTAGAGCAAATCATGTGATATCTTTTCAATACAAATTTTAAATTTATTTTATAGGTAAATATACACATTGGGTGTTTATGAATTTATTTTTAAAAATTATTTTTAACTCCTGAATTTATTTTATTTATAGAAGAATTATTTCATTTACAACTTTTTTGTTTCATTTGTTTCCATATTTTATTTTTAAACTTGACTTCCTTCGAAATATTGAATGAAATTTCTACTGTGCTTGGTGAAAGTAAAATTGGTACTTGGTGGAAGTAAATTTGGTTATAACAATAATTTTGAAAGTTCTTTAACCTCTTACTCTTTAACTAAAGAAATTAGAGAAAATAAACACAAAGATTATAATAAAAATTACTACTTATTCACATGTCCAAAATAAAATACATGAATATATATTTATAATAATAGGAGATGAAAAATCTTCCTAATTTTTTTATGTGGGACTTTTAAAAAATCTTAATTTGGACATATACATATCTTCCTGCATCAACTACTGTTGCAGGTACAGACAGATAATTTTAGACGGTAAATTGGATATAAAGTTTCATGATCAACTTTCTATAACAACTGATTTATTTGTGATGTTCATGTGGAAGATTTCAGCAATGATAGCAAATGAATGCAGTCATGGTGAAACACTCCCAGTTCTATATGTCTCCCGTGACGAAGTTTGCTTTTATTGAGCCTTTTACTACCTTTAAAATATAAATACTGTTCTATTTGTTTTTATTTTGATTGCTGAGGGTTCTGAACACGACAATTGCATGAGGGTCTAAGGAGAATTCCATAAAATAAAATGTGTATTTATATTCCTACTCTTGTTTGAAATACTTGCTGTTCAAGACTTATAAAAAAGATGCTAAATAAAGATGTCAGAAAATCTAAAATACTGGATATCGATACTAAATTGATCTACAAAAAATTACTGCCATGTCTTTTTTTTTTTTAATACCTGCTGGCCTACAATCCTTTTTTTATTAATTTTGGATGGTTGATCCTTATTTCACTGCTTCAACTTTTGATTTTCTTATTTCTTTGGGGTCTCTGATACTTTGTTTTAATTTAACAACCATTTGTTCTCTATTTTGTTACAGAGCCTCAAGCAAATTTGTGCTATAGCCAATCACCGATGTTGAGGTACATTGTCGTGAATTTTGCTGATTATTTTTTATTCTAGTGCCTTTCTTCATACATGAGTTTTGATGTCCCAACAAAGTCTGTTTCACGTAAAATGTTATTCTTAATGGACTATAGTGGTACTGTGTGTAATGAAGCTTCAACAATAGTCCTCTTCTTTTATTTTACTTCATAGTTATCGATAATGCACTTTTTTTTACGCAGAATAGCCATAGTGTGATGCAAAGTTTTAATACTAGTGCATTTTTTTTAGTAGGGGCTATAGCTCAAGTGATACTAAAGTGATCAAAAACTTATTTTTTGCCCTCATATAAGTTATTTAATCTACATATAAAGAGTCATTTCACTGTGTACTGTAGCACTAAAGGTTTTTTTGGGTTTGACTGCTATTGCTATCTACGACTGATAACTGCGTTTTACTTTCGCTCTTTGGTGATAGGACATATTGAGGAAAACTCAAGGTCTATCACCTTGTGCTCTGGTGGTTGATTCAATACAAACTGTTTACCTGAGTACAGTTATCGGAAGTATTGGAGGGGTTAGGTGGGGTGCATTTAGGTTTTGTTGTTCATTTCTCTTTTGTGTACAGTATGTTGCAATTTTATTAGCTGCTCATAAGGGTTAGCTACTGCCATTTATAGGCTAATTAACCAAACATAGTAGTGTATTTTTTTTTCTAAATTACGAAAAAGGTGTAAATTTTTTTTTATTACATATTTGGGTAAGTTGTATGACATGGTGGTGAGATGGTATGAAGAAGTCGTACCATATTGTGGCGAATTTTACTACGACAAAAAAGTCGTACGATAATATGACGACTTTTTACTTAAAGTCGTACCATGTGTGACGACTTTTTTGTAGAAAATGTTATGAAAGTCGTGCCACCGTAACACGACTTTTTAAAAATTTTTGTAGCTAAAGTTGTCAAAGCGTGGGACGACTTCTTTGAATTATAAAACGTCCACTATAAAATATATCTACTATCAGCTTTTCGTTAACCTTCTCATTAATTCTTCAATTAGTGCCACCAACACTTCAGCTTCCACCGATTAACGCTGACATACTTTGTTTGACTATTACATACAACTGTTTTGAGGTTTCATTTCATACTTCTTCTCTCAACTCTCTCCCATTCGTGGCTGCGTGCCTTCGCTTTGGTGGGGACTTCTGAAAGACTTCAAAAGTCAGCAACACTTTCAAACTCTCTCTCTCTCTCTCTTATCTTTTCCTGAGAGATACCAATCTTACTTTACAGTGAAGCAATTCTTCTTTTAGATATGGTACTTTCCTTCAAAACTTCTCTCCAACTCTAAATATGAGCAAAAGTAACTCATTTTTTTTTGTATTAATTAAGAAAGCTAATTAATATTATCATTTAATTCTAATAAACATGGTTAAAAATACATTGTCTTTACTTTAAATTTAATATAAAAAAATGGTGAAAAATAATTTATTAAAATATATTATTGAAATGACATCATTAGATAGGATAAAAAAATGGATCGAATGAATTTATATTTGATTTTCTCAAATATTTTTCTCTTCTTATAATTGAGTATAGACGAGGTATACCAATCATGATCTTTTAATTAAAACTATGTTTATGTTAAAATTCAAAATATATCTATAACACTTAAAAATGGATTTTTCCTTATAATTACTTTTTAATTATTTTATCCTTATTATTTTACCCTTTAAGTAATTTTTTTTAAAAATTCAATTAACTACCTACAATAAAAAAAATCATTTATACAATGAAAAACGTTAAAAGTTTGTTATAAGATTATATCAATTAAATTGAAATGTTATATTCTTATAAATTAATAAAATATTCAAAATTTTGAAAGAAGAAAATAAATAAAAAATAAAAAATAGAAGAAATATTAAAATGTGTTTGAAGGAAAGTTAAAGTTATAAACTATAGAAAAAATTTTAATTGTTTCACTAAATAATAAAAAATTGATAATAAAAATTATATTGATTATATGCATTAAATTTTGTGTATATTAAATTTATATTTATAATTAAGAAATTGGAATGTTATTATGAAGTAGATGTAATTTAGTTTGAAGTCTGATAAATATAGAATAAAGAAAATAAATAATTTACATAAATGTGATTCTTTTTGTTACACAAATGAAATAAAAAAATATCTATGTGATGATGTGCCACATGAGGGTCTTCTTCTCTGCCTTCGAGGTCGTTGTGGTTGAGACTCAGGTTCGGTTTTAGGAGGTGGTGGTGGTGGACTATCATGAGATGAATTATCAGACCCTTCAGGAGGCATGGTCGGTCGATAATAATGCATGGGTGATAATCCACGGAATGCTGATGATGGTGTCATGGTGGAAGTCCCAAACATGTTTGATGGGGCATAAAACATATTTTCTTGTGATGCAAAAGCGGTGAAAGTGGTGGGGACCTGGAATAGAAGTTGCGATGACATACTTTGATGATAGTCCATATATCCGAACATGGCACTTGGTTGACCACAACCATGTTGTTGAGCAGTAGAAAAAGACCCAAAGTGAAAGCTGTGACGGTGTCGATCAGCACCGGAAGAAGAGCCCAAGTGAAAGTTGTGGCGGTGTGGTTGTTGAGGCTCTAATGTGTCATACTGATGAAAAATAATGTGTTAGTTTATAGTTAATGAAAAAAAATAATATATAACAAATGAATCAACTTACATCATCATCAGAAGAAGGTTGAGGTGGCGTAACGTATCAGATAGTATGTCCGATATACCATTGCATGTAAGGGGTATTATCACGCAAGTGGCCATTTCCGTTAAATGCAATGCCTTAAATTACACGGTTATGGTGCTCATTCCACATTTGTATCCATGTGGCGTGATATTGTGGCCAATATTGATCAGTTCTACCCCTCGTGTCCTTCTTATGCAGCTGATTGATAAGTACCAATTTTGAGTGTTTTTATACATGAGAAATATTGAGTACTTGTGGGTTTAAGTGTTATTTAAAATAGTAATTACTCCCAATTTTAGAGTTTTTGGATTTAAATTTATGTTTTGAGTCCTGAGTTAAAGGAAATCATTTAATCTCAATTATTATGAAATTTCAGGTATAAAAGAATGAAGAAAATGATAGATTGGAAGATTCACGAAGAAAAGAAATGAAAAGTTTAAAATAGAGAAAGACCTAAAAGAAAAGCCACTTAACCTAGGCCCAAAACCAAGTTTAAAAGGAGATTTATAGGGTTTTGGAAGGCATCAAGACCTAGAGGACGGAGGCAAGACCTAGAAGACGGAGGCGGACGACTAAGAATCAAGATTTTCTTCTCCTCTTACAATCTTCTTTTCATTGGGTTGTAATGGCTACCATGGGTAGCTAATTCTTCATCTTTGGGATTGAATGTAATCTTTTGAACTCGTTCATATTTTGGTAATTTTTATATATAATATTTAGTTTCTACTCAATTGGTATTTTCATTTTGTACTTAATGCTAGATTTTATCTAATCAATAGTCTTGATTTTGATTCTTAAATTTAACTGGAAAGTACTTTTGAGTTTCTGACCTAGATGAAAATACTCAATATATTGGAATACTAGGGATAGGTTTCGATGTATTGATTGTGTATAACATATGTTCTTAATGCTGGGTAATTTACTAAATAGCTGAGGGATCAATGTTTAGAAAATTTCCTTATGAATTTCATATCAGAGGAATCGGTGTGAATGATTTTTATATGTGCATCAATTGTGAGTAGTTACGGATATTGTATGTTTTTATCAAAACCAAAATATGAATGAGGGAGATAGATGAAGTTCAATCCCAGAGTCCTTCTAGATCTTGCAAACTCCTTTTTATAATTGTTACTTATTTTTAATTGTTCTTTTATGTTTCTTGACTCGAATCATTATCAAATCATCTTAAAATTGAATTTGCTTATTGAGTAATGACGCTGAGATTCTAAAACAAAATTGTTCCCTGAGGAATCGACATCTTTACTTAACTTACTATAGTACTTGTGACTCGATATACTTGCCGAATAAAGTCTTAACACTGATCGAGATTTAAGGGGTCATTGGGAATATTTTGACGAAACCCAAATTGTCTCATTACTCGATCAACTTGATGTAGTTCCACTGTTGCAAAACATATAAGTGGAACTACAACCTGGCTTACAAGAGAAATTTCCATGGTCATCAGATGACTCACTTCATTACGACGATACGGAGTCCACAAGAACTGTAACAATAGATGACACTAACGTTACTAAGTAGTATATTATGGCAAAATGTATAAAAAAAATATGCCTAGTTGAAAGGACAAACCTCTTTTGGTTGGATTTGATCCAATATTTTTCGTAACTGAGGAACCGTGGTGGTCGATGTATTAATTCTGTGTTGCACGAAGGTAGACTACCTTCAATGAAAAAAAATGTTATTCATAAAGAATTTTAAATTAAAGATGGGGTAAATCATGCATAAACATAATTTAAATTACCTTTTCACTAATGGAAACCCAAGGCCATTAGCAACATCAGCATCACTAAGTTTGTGAAGTGGAGGAGAAAGGCATGTGGTGCGGTCCCATGCCCAACATTGGAGAAGTAGCGTACATCCACCGATATTCTCCTAATTAAAATCCACTCCATGATCAAGAGCACGATATAGGGATGCCAAAACACCTGGCCCCCAATTGTAATTTGAAACATTATTTAATTCACTCAGAAGTAAAAGATACATGAGATGGACTCTACTCCCTGATGTATGCGACATTAATAAACTTTTGATTAAGGTCAAGATGTGGGCCCGTGCATGTTGTGCTATCACAACATCCTCAACATCATGTGGAAGGTCCTGAAATTCATTGTTAAGCCAAGATAATTTTATGCTATTGCCCTTGTATACTGTTTCAGAGGGCACAAAGCCTAAAAGGTGGCCGCATAAGGGAACCAAATCAGCGCTACTCACACCAGTTATGGGTTCTCCATCGATAGGAAGACCAAGCTGGACAACTACATCTTCCAATGTAACTGTTGCCTCTCCAAGTGGTAGATGGAATGTGTGTGTTTCAGTCCTCCACCTCTCAATTAAGGCAGTGATCAAGTGATGATTAATTTCGATATGGGTTAGTGTCAGAAAATGCCCAAATCCAGCATGATGAATTAGGTTTTTAACGCGATCATGAAGTCTATCGCTGTGCTTCATCAAAAAAGAAGTATATGCCTAGTTAATCAAAGTTAATAAAAAATGAAAATATTAGATTATAAACTTATGTAATTTAAAAAAGTTAAAAACTGAAAAAAGATAGTATTTAAAAAATATAAATTGCGTTAAATTTTAAAACTATTGAATTATTGAGATTTAGATGGCAACATAGTGGGTAGAAGTAGTCCCAAAAATTTAAAGTGAAATAACGTTTCAGAGAAAGAACATTATTACGCTAAATAATGATTTCTACATAAATTCAAAGAACAATTGAAACATTACCTGAAGATGAAGAATATGAATTGTACCTTAAACTGATAAAGATGCTCTAAAGAAGAATTGAAGGAAGATACTTTGAAGATGGAACTGTGAATTGAAATATGAAGTGAAGGAAGAACCTTGTGATATGAAGTAATGGAACCACGGGACTGAATTAAATAAAGAGATTAGAAGTCTTTTGAATTCAAACACAATACTTTGAATTCAAACATAACACTAACAATTGAAATAATGCACCAAATAATGCCAATGCATTAGCATACCAAATATGTTGTTCACTATCATGCTTCTGCCCAAAGGCTATCCCTCTACCACTCACGCGTGATGGGTCTCTGTGAAAGTGGCATTGAAGGTCTTTGTGAAAGTGGCATTGAAGGTCTCTGTGAAAGTGGCATTGAATTAAAGTGAAAGTGAAAAGGACAAAGTGCAAGGAATTCCATCCATAATTGAGGCCTCACAGTGCAGCGGCCGCGCAAAGGGAATAGGAAAATTAGGGTTTTATAAAAGTCGTGCCACGTGGCGGTGACTTCTTTGGTGGAAATTGCACAGAAGTCCCCGCCACATGGTACGACTTCTTTGCAAACGTGACAAAAGAAGTCTCCGTTACGTCATATGACTTATTTGCAAATGTGGCAGAACAAGTCTCTGCAACGTGGTACGACTTCTGTGTAATTGGTTTTCTTACTTTCTGAGGTTCGTAATACATATAGCATATAGATACCCATATTGTGTTCATTTTCGCTATATTGGTTCACTTAAATATTTTCTTCTTTCCTCTTCTCCATTTCATATCAAACCATTCTTACTCAATTACTTTCTCAATCACAATGAATCATTTTCATAGTGTTGGGAGTTCTACGATGTCTGATGATGAACCAATTATCTGAGACATGATAATTGATTCCAGCTCAGAAGATGAAGATCCTGAGGACATGGAAGATGATGTTCCTGCAAATACGATTCATCTATATCAGTCAAATACCACAACAACAACAAATACAGAATATGAGCTCGAGGAGCACATGTGTTTCAATTCCAAAGATGCAACAGTATTTGCAATCAAACAGTTTCACATTCAGTAAGGGTACAAATTCATGGTAGTCGAATAAAAAACAGATAGATATATTGTTAGATGCATTCACTATAACAACGGTTGTCAATGGCGACTGCGAGCATCTTACTCAAAAATTAGAGATCAATGGAAGATCAAACGAATTGAATCACCTCACACTTGTTTGTCAACTATAATGTCACAAGATCACGTCAACCTCGATTCACACCAAATTGCATCCATCGTGGTGAATTCCGTAAGGACAAATTCCTCAATTCCAGTGAAAAGTTTGATTGCAAAAATTAAAAACTGGTATGATTATAGTGTCACGTACAGAAAAGCCTGGATAGCTAAGCAAAAGGCTCTTGCCATGAAGTTTGGCGATTGGGAAGACTCATATAATTATCATCCCAGATGGTTTCAAGCTTTACAACAAAGTCTTCCAAGAACAGTTGTACATTATGTCACTAGACCGGTTGTTGTTGACGGTCTAGAAGACAACTCCTGTCACGTATTAGAGCGCGTCTTCTGGGCTTTTAAACCTTGTATTAATGGGTTTAGTTATTGCAATCCCATTGTCCAAGTTGATGGAACCTTTTTAACTGCAAATATCATGCAACTTTGTTAACCACAATTAGTCAAGATGGGAATCGCAACATATTTCCATTGGCTTTTGCAATTGTTGAAGGAGAAGCAAAGGAGGCCATGATATGGTTCTTCCAATTATTACATGCATTGGTCACACCCCAACCAAATGCCTGCCTTATAACTGATAGAGGCTCAGCCATACTATCAACATTGGAATCTCCAGAGGTTGGTTGAGAATCACAATCAGTGTTTTGCATCTGCCACATTGCATCAAACTTTAATAAGAAGTTTAAAAACACGGAGCTTAAACAACAACTAATTAACATGGGTCTGTATATGCTTTCACTTCCTTTTTATACATGTATTATCTAAGTTTATTGATTTTTTTAATTTAAGTATCCAATTATATATCAGGTTATGAAATGAAACAACCCACACTTCAAGCCAAGTTATCTGCATTACAAATAGAATTCTGTTAGACAACTTTGTGGATAGATCACATACCATTGGAAAAGTGGACTCAGGCCTATGACGGCGGTAAACGATATGGCCATATGACAACTAATCTGGCTGAATGCATGAATTCTATCTTGAAGGGAGCACGATCCTTATCCATTTGAGCTCTTGTTAAGACAACATTTCAAACAACAAATTCATGGTTTGTCGAGCGAGGTACGAAGGCAGCATCTATGATAGCAGGTGGTCATCAACTTCCTGAAGATATTGCTGCTTCATTGAGGAAAAATCAACAGCAATCTGCCATTTGTCATGTCCAGACATTTAGTCAAGATAATACATAATTTGATGTTCAGGAAATCGCCTCTCACCAGCTTTGACGCTGACCTATGTCCTTTAAGGTAAAATTAACGAGTGGTGGTGTGACTGTGGGGAGTTTCAAGCTCTCCGACTACCTTATCCTCATGTGATTGCAGTTTGTTCATTTTGTCACTTCAATTTATTGATGTTTGTTGATCCAGTTTATAGTCTCCAGAATATTTACAAGGCCTATGAGATGTCATTTCATCTACTGCAGAATGAGGAATACTGGTCTACTTATAATGGACCAAATTTCATTCCAGATCCTCATATGAGACGTAAAGCATCTGGAAGACCACCAACTGCATGTCCCCATAATGAAATGGATGAACCAATCAACAAACCAAAAAAATGTTCTTATTGTAGGAATGAAGGACACAATAGGACCAATTACCTACATCGGCAATAAGTTATGTTCATTTGTAAAACATATTATGCAATTTAATAATATATTTATAATTTTCATTTACTTAGTCAATATTTGTTACTGGATGACAAGAGTTTAAGATCCATATTTATATATTATTGGTTTTTTATTAAAATTTACAAAGTTAATATTGTCCATATTTATATCTAAATTAGTGTGAGTATTATCCATATTAAAACATATTTTTTATTAAAATTTACAAAGTTAATATTGTCCATATTTATATCTAAATTAGTGTGAGTATTATCCATATTAAGACATATCTTCAATAAAAATAACATTAAATAAAAATTTTATTAATTAAATAAGAAGTATAAATAATTTAAATTGCATTAAACTGTTAAACTAATAATTACATAAAAAAGTTAAATACATTTAAAAAATCTAAATAATAAAAAAAAATTACATTTGATTAACTATAAAAATACATTTGTTTTACTCATAATAATGTTAATGAAAAAAAAAAGTCTCTCAAATACGTGGGTGGATGAAACAATTACATATTATTTTTTAGAGAAAGTTAATATAAATAAGGTAAAATGGAATTTTAAGAGAAGTAGATGGCCGTTAGTTGGTGGAAGTTGAAGTGTTGGTGGCATTAATTGAAGGATTAATGAGAACGTTAACGAAAAACTGATACGAGATATATTTTATGATCAACGTTTTTTAATTCAAAGAAGTGGTCACACGCTTTGACGACTTTAGCTACAAAAATTTCAAAGTAGTCGTGCCACGGTGGCACGACTTTGATAACATTTTCTATAAAGAAGTCATCACACGTGGTACGACTTTAAGTAACAAGTCGCTATCCTACCGTACGACTTTTTTGCCGCAGTGAAATTTGCCATAATGTCGTACGACTTCTTCATTCATCTCGCCACAACGTCATACGACTTACCTAAATCCGTAATAAAAATTTTTTTTGCACCTTTTTCATAATTTAGGAAAAAAATTACACTATTATGGTTAATTTGTCGCCATTTATATTTATATCTGTTTCACATTCACTGCGCCCTCTCAATACTGATCTCTATCTCAGAGAATAACAACTTTACTATTAAATTTCAAACTAACAACTAACAAAATGCAAAACATTTGGTAAGTTGGTAAATAATTGGGTTTCTTAGACATGTCAACGATTTGACTCCTAACCATGTCTATGGAGATGACTTTATTATGACAGAATCCACTTTGATTATCTATACATCCAAAAGAATTAGTGTCAGAAAGTATGTCTATAAGAGAGTTTATTCCTAAGGCTCTTCTTTTATTCCATTAAGAGTAAGAGGTAGTTAGATTAGTTATTCAAAGTCATAGCTTGAATTTTGTTCATCAAAGGTGCCTTGTGGGATGACTTTGTTATGGTTTTGTCCTCAAAATGCGTCTCATAGAGGAGGAGGTTATATATAAGTTATCATGCACTTTGAGTCCTTGCAATAGCAGCTGTAATTTGCAGCAAGTTCGTGTTTTATGCTTCTTGTTTTGAGAAATATCAATGTTCATAAGTTAGCTGGCACTATTGACATGAATGTCTTCGTTTTTTCCAGTACAATATTGTAGAATTTGGTAGAATTTATTTATTATCATTGTTGTCTTTTTTCTTGTTTCCAGTTTCTTGGAGTTCCCTGCCTTCATTGGTGAAATTGGCCTTAGTGGATTCGCATGGTAAGTAAGCACATTTAATGTTTTAATTCTGCTACTCACAACTATGATATTCAACAATCAATTTAAGAGTTTTCAATAGCATAGCAATGTGCTAATTATTATATAGAAGGATTTGCAGATGTTAAATTTGCTTTGCATTTCAGTCTACGGAAATCTTTTGAACTAAGTGGCATTTTCAGTTTTCTACATAGTTAGGAAAATGGTGCAAAGGATTATATTGTAGAACTCTCTTGTGGAATGTATTTTTAAATTAATTGGTCAGTCTTTAGTTCAAGTGAACAATAACATGATATGGTTAGGTCAAGCATTTTTGTCCACAATACACATTTGAGGTTGTGATAGGACTATGGACCTAAATTATTACTAATTACTATAGTTGGCCCAAAGTGGTATAGGAGGGAATAACTTGTGTGAAACATCTACAAATTCATTTGTCTTACTTTAAAAAATGAAAAAAACTAATGTGATGGGATGTGTCTATAAAGGGGAGTTTGCAATGCCAGTGGTGATGTGTTTGCATTCGATCTTCAGCTTGTAGCTTTGGCTAAACCATTTGTTTAGCTAGTAGTATCGCTCTTACAATTCTATTTGAATTGAAGGTGGTGTCATTCCCTTATATGTTGGCTCAGTTCTCATTCGTGTGAGATCTTCTCGGTGTTTACCCACTCGGATTCTCCCAAAAAGTGGTATCAGAGTCGTTGGTTTACGGCTTGGGCAAGTACAGTTTAACCTTGTATCGAAAGTCTTCCTGATGGAGGTTTCAGGCAAGCATGTCTCATTTAAGTGTGTAAATGGCGGTACAAGTGAGGGGTCATGAGTAATGTACTCGGGTTTGAGAATGTTTCCGCTTGAGGGGGAGTGTATCAATGTGGAGGAGGGACTCTCACTTGAGGGGGATATTGTTAGGTATTCAAGTGTGAGTCTAAGTCCCACATTGGGTAAGAATGAGAAAGTTGAGTAACATATAAGAAAGAAGACCCACAAACCTAATGCCTTAAGATTTTGGGTTGAAGGTGGTGTCATTCCCTTATGTGGTTAGTTCGGTTCTCATTCTTGTTTGTCTTCCCTGTGTTTTCCCTCGGATGTTCCTAACAAGTTTCCTGATGGAGGTACAAGTGAGAGGTCATGAGTAATGTACATTGGGTGAGAATGAGAAAGTTGAGCAAACCTAATGCCTTAAGGTTTTGGGTTGAAGGTGGTGTCATTCCCTTATGTGGTTTGACTTAGTTCTCATTCTTGTGAAATCTCCCCAGTGTTTCACCCTCGGATTTTCCCAACATTATACAATTTCCTTCGTTGGATGGGATTTGATTTCTGCCTGTTGATAGAGTTTTATTGAAACCATGCTACCAAGAGTAAATTCTAAGTTATCCTTCGCATTTGAAAACAACACTTTTTTTATTGTGTTTTCTAAGAAAAGCTCCTTACTTGGATTGCTTGTTTATTCTATCAATGTTTTAGTCTGGTGATTTGTTTAATTAATGATACAGGTTCCTAGAATTGATAAAACTATAAACACATTGACGAGGGTGGGGTACAGAATGTGTGTAGTACCAAAGCAAGTTGAGAAGCTTTTGGTAAGTGAAGGTCTAGAAAATATGAAAGTTGTAGGTTGCAAGGATCTAAAAGAGGTTATTGACGTTGTATTTAGTAGAGATAATAATTAAGTCGGTGGTGTTATGTGGATCTTATTTACAATATTTCTAGTGAGTACAGTGTTAATGATCTTTTTTATGTCTTTGCAACCTATGAGTTTCATTTTCTCTATATCAGTTTTCAGAAGTTCTTCAGCTTGCTTGGATCTAGAATGTTTTTAGTATCCAAGCAAGCTAAAAAGATTTCTGGAAATTGATACAGAGAAAATGAAACTCATAAATTATAAGGACTTAAAAGAGGTTATTAGCACTTAGTAGAGATATTATAAATACATAGTCACCCATTGTGACTTAAAGATCTACTGATTTGGTTTTATCCGACCTCTTCAATTTGATCATTTAACATGGATGTTGTGACTTAAAGATCTACTGATTCCGACCTCTTCAATTTAATCATTTAACATGGATGGTATATGTTTGGTGTTACGTTCTTTCCTCCCTCGCTTATATCTTTTGTTTCTAATTTTAATTTCATATTTCTTTGACTCCACGGTGCTTAGACTTCATATTTTATTTTTGAATTATGAGTAAATCATAAACTGTTCATATTTCTTTAGCCATTTTTTTCTTGATTTAGCTCATTTGTTCTACAAAATGATACAAAAATGTTAAAAATTTGAATGGAAAAGTTTTCAAAATATTATAAAAGAAAACGAGTTAAATAATTATAAATAAATAAATTATAAATTACTTTAAACAAAAAAAAGGTTAAAAATAAAATGAAGTAGAAAATATAATGTACAATTCAAACATTTTCTAGGTTTTGACATTTTCCTTGATTTGATTTATTTACTCCAAAAAGATGGTAAAAATATAATGCTAAAACATTTCTTGTGTTTGACACTTTTCTTGTTTAGTTCACTTGCTCCAAAAATATAATGAACATAAAGTTAACTTCCAAGCTCTTGCTGTATTCCTTGACAAAAGTTAATTTGTTAAAGAATATGATACAAAAGGGACCTCAAAAATTAAATAAATTGGAAATGCTTCAAAATAACAAAATTATTAACAAAAACGATAAAGATTATGGGAGTTACAAAATTATGAGTAGATAAATTATAAATTATTTAACCCATTGAATTATGTGAGCTTTTTCTTCAGATTTGGTTATAGCAGGTTGACCCGTAATTATCTCAAGCAGAACAACTCCAAAACTGAAAACATCACTTTTTTCCTTCAACCTGTGTGATCCTGATGAATAGAAATTTACAACTCAATTTATATGAAATGTTGTCTTAAGACTCTTGAATTTTTCCACCAGGGTTTGAGTCAAAATAACAACTTACTCTGGATCAAGATATCCAGGGGTTCCAGCTACCACTGTGGTCATATGGGTGTCACTCTCATCAGGATAGATCTTTCACAACCCAAAATCAGCTACTTTACCCCGCAATTTTTCATTCAGCAAGATGTTTTTACACTTAACATCTCTTGAACAATTGGTACATTGCAGCCATGATGCAAATACTCCAATCCTACAGTTCAAGTTTCAACTTACATTTTTGTTGCATAAAACTCTTACTCTAAAGAAAGAGGGGAGGGGGCAAAAGGATTCTTTCCTTATTTTCCTTCGGCAGCATCCACTGCAATTTGAAGTCGTTGGTTCCAACTAAATATTTTTGCTTTTGCCTACTTTTTTTTTTTTGAAGGAATGCATGAATATGAAATCAGGGAAAAAAAAAGCATTGGGTTTTGGTTCAGAATGATATAAAAAAAAATGTTTTCCAGCGCATACACCTGATCTTGGACTCAATTTTTATGCTTCATTTAAATGTTTAATTAAAACTAGTTTATATATAAAATTTTGAAAAATTAATAAATATTAGTCTAATAAATTAACTAAGAAGTTCTGTCAGTTCTGTATGTTCTGGACCTTAGGAGCAGTATACATCTAGTTAAGAAATTACAGTGTTTTGTTAAAAAAATTACTTTTTAATTCATAACCAATATTTCCATGAGGACGTCACTAGTGGTTTCCTTACTATTTTTCAATCACGACTACATTGCATTAGTATCTGTCACATGCATATAATGTTTCAGGCGCACACAGCCAGACACTATATACCAGACACTGACTGCAACTTTTTTTTATATCTTATCGAAACCAATGGCTTTCCTTTCTCCTTTCCAGCCCCTCGTGAAATAACAAAAAGCCAATGTTTGTGGAATAAGGCTACATATATAGCTAGATGTAATTGTTCAACACAAAAGCAAATATGTGTGGTTTTACCATGCCACCATGTGAATGCCCCACAAGCTGTATTGCTCCTCACCTGTGTTTCTTTTATCCAATCGTTTTGCTTAAAGCAATAACTTTTTTATTAATGCCAACCAACTTTCTTACTCTGCTTATAAGATACAGATATTTAAAACAGTTTCTAATCAAAAGGGTGACTTTTTCTTCTTCTTTTGTTTTTTCCTATGAAGATTAATTTTGGAAACTATATTATATAGGGTAAAATAGAGATAAAAAATTGAGCTCTTCCAAAGAAAAACAGTAATTAAGCAGATAGAAAATTGCATTGGATATATATTTTTGTATGGTTTCTTAATTTTATAAGCATGACATCCTCTTCTTATATCTTTCATATATTTGTATTGTAGAACAGGAAAAAGAAATGCATGTTGTTGCCCTAGTCATACCAGCTAAAATTAAAGCCAGAAATGGTGCACGTGAACCTTGCAGAATTTCATTACCATATTCTAGCCGTCACAACTACCAAGCATGGAAATTCACTCGAAAGTAAAACATATACGTGCAAAATAGAAGGCAAAATCTATCACCACGCAATTTATTACTTCAGTTTTCGAAAAGCTACAATAAGCATTGCCTTCTCTCATTAAAGGATCTAGATCTTTCTTGAAAAAATCTAGTAAGTTCACGGACTTTGAAACTGACATTGGCGTTTCTAAGATCCACACATGTTTACAATGCCAGATTGTAGGAACCAACAAGAACACTATAAATAGGACTGTTCCACCTAGCACAGCTGAGGTACATGCATATGAATATCAATTCTTGAACCCTTTTAGCACAATCTATCAGGCGAGTTGAAACAGATCCTTCAGCAAAGTAATTAGCAATATGGCACCCAATGGAGAGTGTTTGCCTTGTTCATTCTCTAGGAACAGCAACAACAACAACAACATGTGCAAACCTCCAAGGCTTTCATCTGATCACATTCAAAGAACAATCTCAGACATCTCGATTGAGCTAACCAAGGAAGGGATTGATTTGCCACTTCCACCTATAACTGAGGTTATGGATGCCAAGTGTGAGTGCTGTGGAATGTGTGAGGAGTTTACTCCTGAGTACATAGAGCGTGTGCGTGAGAAGTTCCTGGGGAAGTGGGTGTGCGGTTTGTGTGGTGAGGCAGTGAAGGAAGAGTTGGAGAAAAACGGTGGGAAGAAGGAAGAGGCATTGAGTTCACACATGAGTGCATGTGTGAGGTTCAACAAATATGGTAGGGCTTTCCCAGTTCTGTTCCAAGCTGAGGCCATGAAGGAGATGCTCAAAAAGAACAAAATGGAAGGAAGAAGGGCCAAGTCCTTCAACCCTAGGGACAAAGGAGGACAAAACAAAGGAGGCATTGCAAGGAGTTCAAGTTGCATTCCAGCTATCACAAGAGAGATGAATGGTCTCACAATGGCCAATTAGTTTCTACTAATAAACCCTTATTACTACTCTAATCATTTACTGCTGATTAATTAGTTCCTATATGTGAAGGGAACATGGTTTTGTATCTCTAGTTATTTACCTGTTCCCATGATTACTTTTCCTACTGACTAGTAACTGCTCCAAGTTTTAGGGAACCCAAGTTGCCTTCTGATATGAGTCCAAGGTTTTTTGGGTACCTTTCACAGCATTCTGGTTTTTGGAAGCTGGTCCATGTGACTTGACTTCTTGTCTGCGTTTTTTTCCAACTGCAAGGGTTGTGCCTTGTTTTTGGTCAGTGGTTTTTCCTGTTTGAATTATTCAATGTAATGTATTCTACTCTTTTTCAATATCATTCTCGAATAAAAGTTACTTGATGCATTAATTTGTAGTGTGATTGATCACTTGTGTTTACAGAAGTTATAATTTGTACTATTTTTTTTCTCGTTTTTGCAAATTTAACGTGATTTCGTGTTCCTGAGGTATGTCCTAAGGCAAACACACACATCACGTATAGCTTTGCCTCCCATTTCAAAAACCTGGCCTAGAGAAATTCTGTGGCTTGGAAATAACGGAGAAAATTGTTAAAAAGTGAAAAAGTTAATAATGATTTTTATAGCTTGAAAAAGAAGATCGAAATATAATAAAGGCATAAACAAATACAATCAAATAAAGATTCATATAATTTATATTATCATCTAATTATAAAACTTATACATAATAATAAATAACTTTTATAATATATATATTTTTTTCAATTCATAAGAATTGAATACATATAGAAATTTTGTCGTAATTCATGCACCTGTTTAACTTACATTCCCTTTAAAATAAATATTATTTTTAAAATTATCCTAATCATAATAATTACTTTTATAAATGGTCTCAAAATAGTATATTAACTCATTTTAAGTAAGATTTCAGTTCTGGATCTTTTTAAGTGTATGACAACTAACAAAGGTTTAATTACTGATTGTGTAATTTTAACGCATTAGCAGCAACCACTTTAGAAGGGGCCCATTGCATTGGTCTAAAATTCTGGTTAGATTCAGGACGAAAGTATTTGGTACACGTATTTTGAATGCAACATTTTTAAAGCAGAAAATTGCACTTCCTAGAATGAATTCTCTGTTTAATGGGATCGATACAGCCAGAGGTACACCTGAAACTTTAGCTGATGTGGTATAACGATATAGAATAAGAAAATGATAAAGGTGAATATAAAATAAACATTATTTGTCCAATATTGCTGTGGACCATGATTAAGGTTGAATAATAAATTGTAGATTAGTAAAAAGAGATTTTTTATGTTGTATATTTATGACTAGTTTTGTCAGGTAAAAGTTTAATTGGATGTGAAAGACGTCCATTTATGTTAGATGTAATGTCTAATCTAAATTTACGTTAAATTATGCACATGTGCACGTAAATTAACGTTAAATAATAGAATTAAAAGGTTTAAAATTTATGTTAGACTTTATTAAATATGACGTAAATTTACATCGATTAGTATATGGTCTTACGTAATTTTAATTTCTTTAATAATTTAATTTATTTTAGTTTAAAATCAAAATCTAAAATATAGAAAAATATCAATGTTTTTATATACAATATAAAGAAAAAATTTCAATAAAAAAATTAATCTAACCTAAAATTTAATTAAACAAGACAACAAAGTTAACTACTATATATATCTATTAAAAAAGGGGTTGTCAATATTATTCTCTTATATATTAGGTGTCATTTTGGTATAAATTAGGTGTCATTTTGGGATAAACTAGAAATATTTGATTGATGTTATTATACAATAGTCATTGAGATAATTTTGGGTTTTAGCAAATGTTGAAATGTATTATTTTTACCTAGGATTAACTAAACCTGTCCAAATGATTATTCTCATCCAATATATAATATAATAGTCATATTCAAATAAATCAACTTATTTATTACATTAAAATGAGACAAGTGACAAAAATTATTTTCATACAACTTTAAAATAAAATAATTATTGTGTTTACTAAACGTTTTTTATTGGAGTTCATGAATTGCAATCACCTTGTTTTATTCCTTTCACTTAAAATATGTGTAGTGGTCATTTTAACTATAGGAAGCTCCTATGTTAGTGGAAACACAATTACATTTGTTCAATAAACTAAAAAATGTTAAATTTTTACATTTGTTCAATAAACTAAAAAATGTTAAATTTATATCCTTATAATAAACTTTTCATTTTGTAGCTAAGTTTTATTTAAAGCAAACAAGATTAGACTACTATGTAATCTTTAAGTATAATTACAATTAACTGTGAATTAGATTTACAGTGAATGACAAACAATTAGTTTTATAATTATAATAATTTAAAAATATACAAATTAGAAAGCTAATACTTTAATATGTCAAGCTAAGTAAATATATTTATGTACATCACTCATCTATGTTTGCAAGTATTATTGGATCTAAATCTTTTATATTTTTAAATTTCTAAATGGATTAACACTCAACAAAATCTATATATCTTTTATTTGTCTTACTCCAAACTTAGTTTGCTCTTATACTTAAGATATGAATTATAAGTTAAATATAATTATTATAACATAAAATAATATACAACATATAACTTATATTCCCATGATATAATATCATTGAAAATGTTTACCATAGAGGTCTCCTAACAACCTTTAACGTAATTGATAAGGAAATATACGAAGGAATAAAAACAAAATTAAAAGTAATAATGTTAATAAGTATACTACGATAAAAATAATATAATGATAATAAAAATGATAATAATGATAAGCAAGTGATAATGAAAATTGTATAAAAAATTTTAGTGAGAGTGACTGTGATTGCTATAACAATCATAATGTACATACGTGATTAGGTTACTACAAGATAAATGAATATAAAAATGATGACAATAATATTAAAAAAGTAAAAGCCATATCTAAAAATGATAACAATAATATTAAAAAATAGTAAAAGTCGTATGTAGAAAAATAAGAGTGATGGGTAAGAATTTTATTAATAACAAATATAATAATTTTAATAGAAATGAACGATGGAAACTGTATTTTTTTTATGATGCAATCTATAATTTTTTTTTCAAACATATCTACAATATATTTTTTATTTAATAAAATATGTTATTATACAATTTTTCTATTAAAAAAATAATTATATATTTTCTATTAAAACTATATATATATATATATATCCGCAAATAACGTACACATATAGTTTTATAAGGAGTTACGTTACCTACTCTCATCTGGGAAGAGAGATATTATGAAACTACCGAGCTTCAATCTCCACAAATTTATTAGTAATTATTGTTACTAGTTCTCACAAATATTCCATAACCTCATAACTTCCTTGTTTAACTTGGCTGTCTTAATTTAAGTAATTATAACATTAGATATATAAGTTTATTCTACATCTTGTTACACAACGACTGAACCATTGAGTTCCATTTCAACACATTGATGCACCAAACCGAACCATCATCCAACAGCTCGAATTGTATTAAAATTGTTAAAATGAATAGCAGAAACCAAGGATATATTCTTTCAACTAAAGACCATGCCATGAAAACAGTGTCATGCAGCGAATTTCTCGGTTCAAAAGTTCTCCTTGAAACACTTTTTCTTTTCTGCCTATTTAAATTAATGATATGATTTCGTATTAGTTACTTGCGCAAGTTTAATCTTGCATTTTACATATACCGTGAAACATGTTTAACGACCCTTTGATTTTTACTCTTGACTTTGTTTTCCAAAGGAACTCTATAATCAACAAAATGAGGTAGACAAATCAATCTTTTATGACTCATTATTAAAGTAAACTAATCTGACTTCAGGAGGTGAATTTTTTGTTTGCGTATAATGGTCCATTTTAACGTCATTTTCAATCATTTCATTTACATAATTAAGACCCAATGATTGATTCTAATAGCAATTAACTTTGGGTTTAGGGTTTAGCTGTGCCCTTCTTTAACCCTAAAATCTTCGGTAGTATATAATTTTTTTTTCTTTTTGAAAAAACTTGTATCTTAAGCAAAAGAAAAAACAGTAAAACTGACTGTTTTTGATATTATTTTTTAAGAAATTAGCATCGTCATTATGTATTTAAATATTTGATAATTAATTTTTTAGAGAGGGTTTTGAAGAAGCATTGTTAGATTGCACCACAAAATACTAAAAGAGTTGAATTGATGAAACTAATTCCAACATGACGAATAGAAAAATAAATATTTGTGAGATAAATAAATAAAGATATTTATGGTTGAAAAAAGATGGCAGCACACAATCTGAAACGTGAAGAGGTTGTGTAGGACAGAGGGTGTACAATGTGGGACTTTGTATACCTAAAAAGGTTCCACTCCATAGTACTCCTTTCGTCCTCTCCTCTTAAAGCACAACACCTTCCCTCCAATAATGATACCCTCCAAATAATAATAAAATAACCACATAACATAAAGTAACACCAAACATGCATGCACCCATTGGTTACTCTAATTCTAAACTATCAACATATTACCTCCACGTTTTCCTTCTTCCCTCTATTCCTCCCCCACTATATAAACCCATGCCGCTACCCTCTTCTCTCAAACCATTTCTTCTCTTCCTTAACTCCCTCCCTCTCTCTCTCTCTCAAATTATTTGAAACCCTAAACAACAAAAACAAATTTCTCATCATAAACATAGAATGAAACCTATAGAAATGGAAAGCAAGGCACCGATAGTGGCGAAGAAAGTGTGGGACATGGTACGTGTGATGTTCTTCATGATGAGAAAAGGCATATCCAAAGGCAAGCTCATGATGGACCTCAATCTCATGCTAAAGCGCCGCGGCAAGCTCGCCGGAAAAGCCATTGCAAACCTAATGTCCCACCACCACCACAACCACCACCACGGCGCCTCCCACGACTCGCACTTTCAATTCTCCGCCCCGAGGGAGTACGAGTTCAGCTGCAGCAACACGCCCAACGCCTTCTCCTTCCCAGCAATCGGGAAGCGCCACCGCCACTTCTTCGCGTGTGTCCACGCGCCCCCCACGCAGGACGACGACTCCGTCACCGTGAACGCAGTGAAAGCGGTGTTGGAGATGCTGAACAACGACGTTAAGGTTGAGACGACGTCGTCCCCTGCGCTGCCAGGGTTCGGGCGGAGCCCCATGGTGAGGCAACTGCGCGTGACGGACTCGCCGTTCCCTCTGCGAGATTCCGACCAAGACAACGACCACCAGGTGGATAAGGCGGCTGAAGAGTTCATTAAGAGGTTTTACAAGGAGTTGAAGACACAGGATTAATTAATTACTTAATTACTTCAGCTTATCTACCCTGTGTTTATTTTCCTTCTGTTCATAATAAATGCACTATTGTTGTTCATTATCAATTTTTGGATATTTTCATCACACTATGCATGCATGTGTGTTTAATTCCATTACTGCTTCTATACAATAAAACAGAAGATTACAGAGTGTAATTGTTTCGAGCAAACTATCATTTAATTTTTCACTTTCTTTTAACTAAATCATTTTTTAATTCTGTTAAAATTAGCCTTTTTTTCTCTTTTAATTTCTTACTCTCAACTAGCCATCACTTTTCCTTTTCCTTTTATTTGTCCAAGGAATTGATAATCGTGCATGCTCAACTAAACCTCCTTTATGAAAAGCAGAATTAATGATTGAAGGTGAGTAGATAAGAGTGATGGTATTTTAAACCATCTTGTAACACCATGGATAACATGTAGAAGATAATCTGCTGAAAGATATAAACAGAAAAAAATAAATATAATGTGAAAAATCGAACGAGAATCAAACTCTTAGAAAAGTGTTCTTTGGAAGATTAAAGGATAATTGAACTTATAAAATATACGAGTGTATATACGATTTTTTCTGTTAAATATTCTGATTTCTGACAAACTTGGAAACAATTATTAGAATCTATCTTAGGTATCCTTACTTGGTACTCCTTTTTGTACTCAAATAAGTATATAGTGAATCTTTGGATTAGATATAATAGCAGCGCTACCTTGCAGAATTTTTGGGCTGAAATCAAGCCTTGTCTCCTCTTGCTTTTTTTTTTTTTTTTTTTTTTTTTTCATTTTT
>Ga0209489_100809_pt1 | contig 62323 bp, 36 predicted proteins | sample SiratrowhiteBW_FD_187527 | JGI IMG/M metagenome (GOLD analysis project Ga0209489, IMG submission 187527) | Root nodule microbial communities of legume samples collected from California, USA - Siratro white BW (SPAdes) (version 2) | ecosystem: Host-associated > Plants > Roots > Nodule | place... | reverse complement strand
ATATATATATATATTCGAAGTATATGGTAATTTTAACATTATATAAAGTTAATAAATCGGATTTATTGAGTTAATCTTGACTCATATGATAGACTATTGTTGACAGGGTGAATACTCCCTCATTAAGAATTAAGCAATGTACTATATTGTAATGTTTCAGTGTTACGGTAACAATTTTGAAAAAAAAAAATTATTTAAGACATCTAGTTTAAATAAAAATTATTAATCCTCTAAAAAAAATTCTAAATTAAAAATGCTAAACATAGTACAAACTATTCAAAGGTGCTAAACATAGAAAAAATTATTTAAAAATATATTAAATATAGAACAAAATATTAAAGTGCAGAGGAATTTTGACTCTATCTCCAAAACGTAGAAAAATATTTGAACCAGTAGAAGAACTAATTTTCACCAATTTTTAGATATGTATTCACTTCCATGTCTCTCTTTTGTAAGTCATAATTGAAGTCCCGTACAATGAATTTGATAGTTCTAGATGTCTGTGAAAAGAGAAAGAAATATATTTAATTTTGTATCTCACAAGCTCAACCTAATTCAAAGCTTTTCAATATCAAAGTGGGACATGAAATTGTAACTCTATACTAATTTCTTAATGTTTATACTTAATTTTCCCTTTCCCAAACCTCTGCATAATTCAAAGTAATACTAAAAATACTTTAATTGCCGTTGCCGCTAACTTGGTCAAGACTTATTATTACTCCTTAATAAAGTTGGGTCATTTTAAAGCTTGTGTTATTCCAAACATTCCTTAATAAAGTTGGTTCCTTTTTCTATTATTTGTAAATGATAATTTTAGTATTTTTAGCTTTCTCCTTTTTGTTTTTCAATTAATTATCTTTCTTCTTATTTAATATTTTTCATTAATTACCCTGTTTACACCACCAAATACATAAACTCATTATCAAGTAAATGAACAGTTTCAACCAACCCACCACAGTGTACGGGGATTGCTTAAATGATCAACGAAAAGAATGATGACAAAAATAAAGACGTTAATCTACAAGTGTACAAATTGAAATCTTAGAAAACATTTACGTAGAAACAAGTAGGCAATTAATTGAGAGAATTTTTTTTCATTGAGAAACCAGAAACTAAACAAAATATGAAACAGCAAACAAATATCAAACTTCTAATAAACTGTTCTAACAACTGAAAACCAGCTCGCAAAAGGAAAGAATTTCCATTTGAAAATTGACAACTGAGTAAATAATTCCACTCTTTCACGATTTGATGAGGTAAGGAGAGGCATCACCAGAGTTTATGGAGATGTCAACAATCGTTTAATGCCAGTTTTCTGCTCTGATGTAAGTCTAGAAGGGAACTTGATATTGAACTTGATCCTCAAGTTTCCCTTTTTGGAAGGTTCCTTGGGGATGGGCATACCCTCTCCTTTGATCACTTCTTCGTATGTCGGACTAATGATGTTGTTGGTGGTTACGGTAAGATTCCGACCGTCAAGAGTTGTCAGCTGTGCTGTGTAACCAGTCAGAGCTTCAACAAGGGATATTTTCTGTGTGACAACAAGATCATTGCCATCCCTTTTGAAGACACCATGAGGTTTTTCATCAATAATAAAAACAAGATCAGCCGGTATAACTCCTCTTTGTTCGTTTCCCTTCTCTGGAAAAGTTATTTTTGTTCCTTTCTTCCAACCTGGCTTGATCTCAATGGTTAGTATTTCCTCTACAGTGGTGGGCCTCCTACACAATAAGAAAACAAGTAGTAGATTATTTGCTTGGTTAACTCAGTTTACTATTCCAACTTGCTATTAGTTTTAAATACACCTAAAGTCAACAAATAAAAAATGGGGAATCACTTTGATTCCTTCTCTATGTAAAGAAGTCAGTTGCTTATTGAATAGTTATATAACTGGGTCCTTATTTTCTGGAACATAGACTAGTCAATGCCATGCAACGAATATCCTGTTTTTTTGGCACAACTAGTCAATAACATGAAGAAAATTTTCCATGAAATCAGAACCATTTATGATGATCATTCACTGCCTGACATGTACTATTGTTAGACGTATATTAAAGAATATGCATTCTACATAAACATGCCTAACGGCTAAGTTTCCCAATTAACACAAATTTAGTGTGTTGCTCAAACAACTGTTGCTTCATAGTTTTGGTGCATTGGAACTAGTTTAAATCAATTCGCAAACATATTGTAAGAAATAATAAACAAGCAAATTTGTTGTTTCAACACACACATATACAGATACATATATATATATATATGTGTGTGTGTGTGTGTGTATGTATATAATATTACACGCACTCCTAGAGTAACTCTTTCAGAGAATTAATCCTTGTACTACCCTCCATTTTGTGTTAACAAAGTCTCACTTGATAGCTAAACAAGACACCAAATTGGCATTTGATTTCAAAGCCCAATTTCTGATCACTACAAGCACAATGTAAGCCAGGCAATTACAGAGATGAAAAACTTTTCAACTACGTAAGGTTCCAATCAAATCACAGTCCAAAATGAATTTTTAAGTCATTTTGGATATAAATATTCTTCATCATGCCTATACCATAAGTCCAAGACCATACCAATTTATCATAGTCTAATGGATATAAAATCTCCAAGTCAATAAGGAGAAAACTTAAATCAACACAATAGTTACTATTGGTATTGTTTTCCAATCAAAACCAATATTTTATCTCAGTAATTGCAGCTTTCTTCTTAGAAAATAAAATCAGCAGTGATTTCAATTATAAAAGACCAATTTGATCGGAGAATAACACCATCAATACCTATTTTATTGATACCAAGTTTTTTCCTATTAACAATGACATATGTATACTATCCTAAATGGCCTCTTCTTTTACTAAGAATGGACTTAAACAGAATATCACATGGTTAAATTCCCGTTTATTTCTTCTATGTCCATAAATAATCATCTATCTCTTTTCCAGATTTGCAGGTTAACCTCAATATTTAACATCCCCATCTCAGTAGTAGATTCATTCCCCTTGATATTTTTGGGTATTAAAATATCTAACGCGAAGTGGTGTATATACTCCATACAGATAAACAGTTAACAGGCCCCTCTAAACTAAAAAGAGCACAAAAATGAGTCTTTGAAAAAGAACAATCATATCTCCTTGAATTTTTCATTTATGAACACAGATGGCATTCCTTTGGTGCATATGAAAACATACCAAATAATATGGACCATATGGACCAACAAAGGCAGGAAGTTATAGGATGCACATGATCTAGTAAAAACTAATAACAAAATAATACACAGAACTTGCAAATTTAGCAACAATTCCAGCCTACTGAATAGAAAATGGCAATATCATAGTAATAATAATCTATACGAGCTAGAATCCGCCACAAAACTCCTTGGATTTTTGCATGAAAAATGAAAGGAAAGGAAACAAATCACAAGAAGTCATACAGCATAACTAATTACCTTGCATTTTGAATGAATAACACAAACTGCAAATATACAGTTTTTTTTTCTATCAATTTTTTTGATTAAATTACAAACACAATGATAGCAAAGTACAGTGCCATATATTCAAATAAAAAATTACAAATATGCTTCAAGGAAACAGCGCATTGCAAGAAAAAAGGCAGATCCAACTCAAGTATTGAGTTATAGATCTTCAGATACATAAAAGATATCGTTAATCACAGAATTCATTCAGTACTTTACTAGATAAAAGTTTATTACTCTGGGCCTACAAGACTGTGAACCAATATTTGAATTTCAAATCTGCCCAAACCATTGAGGGAAGTGATTATCAAACTCAAAGAACCATACATTACAAAAGCAAATAATCAAACCTGAATATCTATCCAATAAAAAATACAACAAACAACTTCATATATTGTTCACGAATGTAAGAAAAGGAAGTTGGTAACAGGTTAAAACTGCATAGCTTACCCACTAGCATCAATCATATCCCTGGAAATCTTCATTTTTTTGGTAGTCCCTTTGTATAAATCCTCCAAACTGCATTGCAATGTTCTCTCAATAGGTGCACTTTTCCTTGGCACATTGCCAGAGCCTTCTCCAGTCGCATTCCTACTAAAAGAAGTAAAAATGTCATCCCCAAATCTGGGAAAGCCAGATGGACCGGCACGGCCACCCATATCCCCCATTCCAAAGGGACTCGAAAACCCAAAGAACTCCGAAAATATATCATCTGCACTTCTAGGGTTGAACCGGAAAGTGGTTGGTCCACCATCACTGCCACCGGAAAATCCACCAGCACCCGGGGGTGGCACCTGCCCTTTCAATCCCTCCTCACCATACTGATCATACACTGCCCTCTTTTGTGGATCACTCAAAACCTATTCACAAATCAAATCACCACCAAAACCTATTATTCCAATCATCCAAATCACAAGAAAAAATTTCAAATTGCAGGAATTAGTGAAAGAAATGGAAACATTGATAAATTCACCCGCTTGATTTCACAACCCAATCGGCATTACAATGAGATTGGGAGACAAAAACTATATATATATATACGTCGATATAAAACCCACAATTCCAATTCTCAAGAAATACAAAATTCAACACCTAGAAGTTGAAATTGTAAGAAAAAAAAAATGAGTATCCAATTGAAGACAATTTTTGTGGAGAGAAATCATACATCATAGGCTTCGGAGATTTGCTTGAATTTTGCTTCAGCATCCTTTTTATTGTTAGGGTTCTTATCAGGGTGCCACTTCATAGCAAGCCTGCGATAAGCTTTCTTGAGATCCTCATCGCTGGCACTTCGATCTACCTGAAGAAGTTTGTAATAGTCGACACCCATTTTCCAATTTACCTGAGCCGGAACAACGTGTGCGTAGTTTAGAATCACCGGTGGAAGAAAGACACGAAACAAGACATATCCACCAACACAGACACACAAACTTGTCTGGGCTCACCAAAACAACACTATGACAAATTCTTCCTGCACCCTAATAGCTGCTTCCTGCACCCTAATAAAAATTTTTAATTCCAACTTTGCCCTTTATAAATTCGGTTCTCAATTTGATTTCGTAATGACAACCGGATGACACCCTTATCCGGTTGTCATATTTAAAACATTTGACACTCGGATGACCAGTCCATCCGGTTCTTAATTTGATTTTGTTATGAGAACCGGATGTCACCCTCATCTGGTTGTCAAATTTTTTAAATATGACAACCGAATGAGTGTGTCATCCGATTCTCATAACAAAATCAAATTGAGAACTGGATGATGCGTATCCGGTTCTCATGCCTGAAATCGGAAAACTTCTCCTTTTGCCGTCGACAATGCACCAAATTTCAAATTAACTACTCTAATTAGTAATTAAACTTACTAATTGCTAATAAATGACATAAATTATTTACTTGAACAATTGAAGAAAACAAATCGAAGAATGGAACAATCGGGATGAAGACGATGTTAACCGGATAAAGAAAAATCTGAACCGGATGAGAAGCAGGAGGCAACGTTTGCGTGATACAGAAAGCTCACGTTGAACGTTAAAGGTTGAACGACAGCAACTTCCTGGCGGCGGGATGCACTTAGGGTTCACAATGGGGAATGAAGAAACTGACCCAAATGAAGATATTAGGGTGCATATAGGGTGAAGGACAATTTCGTATTATATAGGGTGAAGAACAATTTCGTATTCTACACTGCATTAATTAAGGGCAAAGTTGGCATCTAAAAACTTTTATTAGGGTGGAGGAAGCACCTATTAGGGTGCACGAAGAACCCGTCGTTAGGGTGCAGGAAGAACCCGTCCAACACTCTTGTACTTTGCACTAGTACTAGGCCCAGTTCTCCATCAACTTTGGAGTGCATTTTTTTTTTTTTTTTTTTTTTTTTTTTTTTAAAATACATCACTGTAATTTTTATAAGCTTTTAATTGAACAGGGTTATTGTAGATGATAAAAAATAATTATGCAAAGCGTATTTTACATTGTGATTTAGTTATAAAATTGCATATATGTGGTAATAAATATAATTTTTAAAAATTATTGATGTGAGAATTTTTTATTGATTTACTGTGTAATAAATTTTATACAATTGATTTATAAAATTAAACTCATTTAATAATGATGATGGTGTGCTTTATCATACTTTGCAATATTCTGAAGTGTATTTGTATGTTCTTACTAAAATTAATATATTAAGATAAGATTCTTCTTATCTATTGTAAATATTTCCTAAAATTAATTTTATTTAAAAGTATAATCCAACATTAAATATGAATATTTCTTCTATTTATATGTTATAAGAACCTTTTTTTATTAGACTCGGTTATTGTTAATAATTTCTTATATTTATTATTGAGTAAATATGTTAACTAAAAACTTTTAATATCCAGCTTTATTTTCAAGTAGAAATTCTAAAAATAATCGAGTTTTACTTTTATTTATGGAACTTCGTAAATTGTCTATTTAAAATGTGACGTCAGAAAAATAAATATAATGAGCATTTATTTCTTCATTTTATTGATTTTAATCAGGAATGCCTGCACATTGATTTTAAGTAAAAAATAAATAAATAAAAAAATCACCCAATCTAAAAGTTGAACAACACGTAACTTTGATTTGGTGATGGGATTGCTTTGTTGAAAAAAAAAAAAATACTTCATCCAATCCAATTAAATGTTCTTTGAATTGAATTATATGATTTTAGTTTTTATTCACATATCTTTGTTAGATTTTTAACCTACTATTACTACATACCTCTCCAGACATTGAATATCTTCAAAATACCAAATTATTTTTAGAGTTAAATATAATAAAACCTATTTTCAATTATATAATAAAGAAGACGATGTCAATCGATTGATTGATTAATTATCTTAAACTATATTTTCCGTTTTTCAAAAGATACAAGGATATCAACCAAAATCCTATAAAAACATGTTGGTAAAGAGAAAAGATACTTCAAATTCATAATTAGTTTTAATAAATATTAAACCACCAAATTTCAGATTAACTTAATCATATAAAATAAAAATTACTTTATGAAGTGAAATTTGTATCTATGTATATATTTTATTTTAGTCACATGCGCTTCAATTATAAACTCAAATTCCACCAATGATCAAATGGAAAAATAAAAATTGTTTTGAGTCAATAATTCGGTTATGATGACATCAATCTTTGCAAAACGATCACTACAATAACATATTTGTTTCTTAAATGTTTTATTTTTGTATTATATTTAAATAATAAAACAATATATTTTATAATACACGAATTCATGTGATTTAACTATTTAATGACTAAGTCGATGATGGATTTGGTTTTGATAATTCAGTATCTATATATTTTGGGTTTTGCTATCGATTTATATATTTTAATTAGAATGGATGGAATCATCCATAACGTTAATAAAATATTTTGTCATTTACATCGACATTTTCAAATACTAACTCCCTTTGAGTTCACACATTTTGAAACACCCCTCTTTGAGAATTTTTTTTTTAACTAATGTGACCCATAAAGTGAACAAACTTGTAACACATCATCACTATCTTGTAAAGAAAAAAATTAGCGGCAAACTCCATACCAAGTTGTAATTAAGGTTATATATTTTCTTTTAAAATTTACTTTTTATTTTTGAATATTTTTTATTCAAATGCGAGCAACCAATTTTGTTCTTTATTAATCAACTAAAATTTTTTAAAATTATTTGAATATCTTTTTCTTTATAAAACTACTAATTTAAAATACTTTTTTATTTAAATTAAAAAAATTTTTTAATTTAAATAAACAAAATTTAGTCTTTATAAAAATACCTTTTATGTAAAGTCTTGTAAATTACTATTTTAATACTGACCTAAAACTTTCTTAGTAAAAAATAATTTGTTTTAATTGAAGATACTTGAAGAAAAAGTTTACAAACAGAAACTAGATTTTTTTTAATAAGCTTTGTTATTTGGATTTGCAAAATATATTATATGTATAATATATAACATTTTATTTTTATATTAACTTAATATACCAGCTTTTCACATAATGGTTTTTAATCCTTTGTCAACAGTCGAAGTGAATTGTGCGCTTATGTGGACAAGGGACAGTATTGATATTTTATTCAATTTTAAAATATTTGAAATTTTTCATTTTTTTTTGGTGGGGCGTCTGGGAGGCGATTGTTCATACTTTCTTTGCCTCCACCTTTGTTTGAATTTTTCTTATGAAAAACTATTAATACACTTAAGTTTGTTATTCTGTAAATAATCAAACTAAGAAGGTAAGAATATAATGTGTTAAATTCTTAACTTGAGTATGTTGGACTTATTCTTGTTACAATTAACTTGAGCTCTAATTACATTTTAAATATTTAATTTATTTAGTTACGCAAATTTTATTTATTTGTTTTAATTTGGTTGTTTGTGGGTAAGTTTCAATCTTTTCATCACTTGACAATATTCTAATAATAATAATAATAATAATAATAATAATAATTATTATTATTATTATTATTATTATTATTATAATTATTAAATATTAAAAATGATAGCTATAATCATTAACTAATTGAATAAAAGTGAGTAAGATAACTTGTCTATGATAATAAAAGAATTAAAATTTTAATTATTATAATTAAAATAATTACTAAAATTATTCTAAAAATTATATTAAAATTATATAAATATAAAATAAATATAAACCTTTTATTAATTTTATAATATTATAATTATGTTGTAAAATTATACCAAAATAAAAAAAGGAAAGTTATAATAAATTGTTTACATGAAAATACTTATAGAATATTCTAATATTTATTTAAAAATATAATTATGATCATATAATAAAAACGCTTTCAAAACATTTAATGATATTATTTACATAGGTCAAGGAATGACACATTTCGTTTGTTAGTGAATTTTTCTATATTCAATGTCTTAAGTGTTCATAGAGTGTTATGTAGTTAAGTAGTTAAATACAGAAGGTTCAACACATAGTTACATATAGTTAAACAAATAAATTTCAGAACATATGGTTAAACAGTTAATCACTTAAATACATATGATTAAACAAATAATTTGTAGTGAGGTTTTTGACCCAGAACATGTGTGATTTGGTTCCTACTCAAGCAAGGCAGAGTTGTGGTGAAGAGCATGGTGGAGAACATCCAATAAATGAAACTTCACATAAATGAATTTTCACTCTTAACCACATAAATTAAATTTTAAGCTTTGGAGGTATGACATGTGTAATTGGGTAAATGGTGCAAAACATGTAAGTGTCAATATCCAATTTCGTCTGGATAAAAAATAAATGTCTCTTATTAATTTTAAAAAATAAAAAAATCATCTTTTGGTTTAGATTTATTATTTTCTTTATTTTTCTCTTATTTAAAAAAAACATAAAAAATATATAATTTGCATTTTTTTGTTTATTGTCTTTATCTTTTTATTTTATTTTAAGAAAAATAAAAAAAAATTATTTTCATCTCTCTTTAGTAAAAAAAGAATTATTAGAGTTAAGAGCAATTACGATGCTTATGATACTCACTTCCTCAAGTCTCTTGTTCCTATTCAAACCACTTCCAAAATTTCCTCCCATACTCCTATCATGCTATCAATGCTGCAGTACACTCACTTTAATCATCCTCTGATCCGTTACCCTGCATCAACCCACTTTAATCATCCCCTGCTTCCCTGCTTCTCCTACACCCTCTACAATGCTTCCCCCTACAATGCAGCAGCATTACCCCTTTCTGACAAGAACTGCTTTATTCTCTCTGCAATACTTTTCTCTACAGCTAGCATTACCTATTCTTAGCAAAGTGCTCTGCTCCTGCAAACCCGTGACCTAGTCAACCCTCCAGCACATATACGCATGGACTTGTTTGGACCTTCTAGAACCATGAGCATAGGTGAAAATTATTATGGTCTTGTGATTGTAGATGACTTTACACATGAACTTTGTTTTTGGTAACCAAAGATGAAGCCTTTAGTGTCTTTAAGAAACTTGCAAAGATTATTCAAAATGAGAAAAACTACACTATTGTTGTCATAAAAACAGATCATGGTAGAGAGTTTCAAAATGAAAGCTTTGAAAAGTTTTGTGAAAAGTTTGGAATTCAGCACAATTTTTCAGCTCCAAGAACTCCACAGCAAAATGGGGTTGTGGAGAGGAAAAATAGAGCCTTGGAAGAGACTGCAAGAACCTTGTTGAATGAAACAAACCTTTCGAAATATTTTTGGGCAAATGCAGTAAATGCTGCATGTTATGTGCTGAATAGAGTTTTGATAAGGCATATTTTAAAGAAAACCCCTTATGAGCTTTTCAAAGGAAGAAAACCAAATATTTATCACTTTAGAGTTTTTGGCTGCAAGTGCTTTATTTTGAATAATGGCAAAGATAATCTAGGCAAGTTTGATTCAAAGGCAGACGAAGGCATCTTCTTAGGTTACTCATCACATAGTCATGCATACAGAGCATACAATAAAAGAACCATGTTGATTGAGGAAATTGTACATATTACCTTTGATGAAACTAACCAAAAGGTACAGGATAAGCCTGAAAATAGTGCAGATGATGAGGAAGCTGGAAGATTACAAGAATTAAAAGAAACTGCTGCATAATAGAATGAAGACAAAACTGTAGAACTGGATACTGCAGAAAAGGAAACTGACTTAATCGACCATCAAATCAATTTACCTATAGAGTGGAGAGTTCCAAGAAATCTATCATTAGACAATGTAATTGGACAGATCAACAAAGGTGTCTCAACCAGAAACTCACTGAATCTACTGTGGGAATACATGACATTTGTCTCACAGATTGAGCTTAAGTCAATTCAAGAAGCCTTGAGTGATAGTAATTGGATTAATGTTATGCAAGAGGAGCGTAATCAATTTACAAGAAATGATGTGTGGAGCTTAGTTCCTAAAACCAGTGAAATGAATGTGATTGGTACAAAATGGATATTCAGAAACAAAATGGATGAACAAGGCATTATTGGGAGGAACAAAGCAAGACTCGTGGCTAAAGGTTACAATCAAGAAAAAGGCATTGACTATGATGAAACCTATGCACCAATTGCTAGAATTGAGGTTGTGAGGCTGCTGCTAGCCTATGCTTGTCTAAGTGGATTTAACTTGTTTCAAATGGACGTGAAGAGTATTCTTAAATGGATTTATAAATGAAGAAGTGTATGTCACTCAACCACCCGAATTTGAAGACCACAAACTGGCTGGACATGTTTACAAGCTTGAAAAAGCTCTCTATGGACTAAAACAAGCTCTTAGGCAGTGGTATGAAAGGCTAAGTAATTTTCTGCTCTCCAAGAACTATTAAAGAGGTCAAGTAGACAAAACTCTCTTTATTAAGAATTTTGAAAATGATATAATTTTGGTTCAAGTATATATTGATGATATCATTTTTGGATCAACTAATGAACTTCTTTGTCAGGAATTTGTATTAGATATGCAGGGGGAGTTTGAAATGTCTATGATGGGGGAGTTGAATTACTTCCTAGGACTGCAAATCAAACAATTAAAGTATGCATATTCTTAAGTCAGTCAAAATACTGCACAGATGTCTTGAAGAAGTTTGAGATGAATGGCTGCAAAGAGGCATCAACTCCAATTGCAACCAGTTGCTATCTAGATGGGGATGAACATGGGACAGTAGTAGATCAAACCAAGTTCAGAGGACTCATTGGATCTTTGCTCTATCTCACAGCAAGCAGGCCTGACATAACCTTTGTTGTATGCATGTGTGGAAGATTTCAAGCAAATCCAAAGGAATTCCATTTCAATGCTGCTAAAAGAATTCTCAAGTATCTCAAAGGGACAACAAACGTTGGCTTGTGGTATCCAAATGAAGCAACACTTAATCTCAAAGGCTATTCGGATTCAAACTTTGTTGGATGCAAACTGGACAGAAAAGCACAAATGGTACATGTCATCTACTTGGAGCAAGTCTCATCTCATGGAACAGCAAAAACAAGCATGCGTTGCTCTTTCAACTGCTGAAGCCAAGTACATTGCAGCAGGGAGCTGCTGTGCTCAAATCTGTTGGCTAAAACAACAACTTAGTTACTTTGGTCTTAAAGTCACAAAGGTACCTCTGTTATGTGACAACACTAGTGCCATTAATCTCACTAAAATTCTAGTGCATCACTCTAGATCTAAGCATATTGAGATTAGGCATCATTTCATTAGAGAGAAAGTGAGTAATGATATTTGTGAAATCAAATTCATTGAATTTGAAAAACAATTGGCAGATTTTTTTCACTAAACCACTTGCTAAGGATAGATTTAATTACCTAAGAACAGAATTAGGCATATTGGATCATTCGAACATTGCATAAAATAGAACTGCATAATATTCTGCACATTGTCACTCAAATCAGTTTATACGTGTTTGGAATCAATTTATTGCTGCAACAGAATTTACTATGAAAATTTCGTTTTGTTGTTTTATCTTTTTTGCAACTAACTCACATGACCTGAGCAAAATGAATGAGTAAGGATTCGAAGAATCAAATCCACTGAGCATTCTGTAATGGGCAGAAGATTTGTAATTGTCATTCCAAATCCCATTTGTCTTACCTTTATTGAGCCACTCAAAAGCCACCCGTCCTCATTCAATTGGAAGCGAAAAAGGTAACCTCTGCATAGCAGCTGAATCGATTAGCATTATGCAAATTTCCATTATTAAGCCATCTTGTCTCATTAACTAATGAGGTACGTGCTTTTAAATCCAAAATTGTACAATGGGTAGTCCAAAGGTTTTGTAATTGTACTATTTGATTGTGTTGTTTGATTATGTCTGTGTTTGCCCATAGATATCACATTGCACATAGGCATTTTGCATAAGCATCCTGCATTAGCATACTTTAGAAAAACACAAAGTTCCAAATCCATTTCTCTGCGACACAAAAGTGCTTCCATGGCCTCCCCAAGAAATCCTAGAAAGAGAACCAAGGAAGCTGCAAGTGGTGGAAGACACAATGACACAAGGGGTCATCTTGAAGGCTGGTTTGCAAATGTTCGTGACAAAGGAACAAAAGCAAGTATCAACTCCTATCTGACCACAGTTAGCAGAAAAGTAATCAACACTCCAAAGCATGTAAGCCTGGACTGTTTGAAATTAGAAGAGTTGCTGGATGTTGCTGAATCTCTGGAATTTCAAGGGCTCGAGAAATTTATTGGGCTGACAAGCAATATATATCCAGACTTGACAAAGGTTTTCTTCACCAATCTGAAGGTGAAAGGAGACAAGTTTGAGTCAAGGGTCAAGGGAGTAATAATAGACATCACTCCTAATCTTTGGGAAATGGTCACTGGTCTAAAATGTAACAGGCTGAAGCTTGGAAAGGGCGTTATTGAAGGACTTGAGGACTACAACAAAGTGACATTCTACAGAAGCTGTTTGAGAAACCCACAAGCTGTGGGAAAAGGCTTTCAAGTTGGCGGTCTTTCTGTGTATCCGAGGATTCTGACATTCATCATTGTGTGGATTTTAACTCACAAGGTCATAATCATGCAGTTCTACATGAGGAGGATATGATACCTATGTATTGTATCATGAACCAGATAAAGGTTAACTGGTCGTCTGTGATTAGAATGAAACTAGAGAAAGCAAAAAGATTAATGGATTACCTTGTTCCATATGTGGTGCTCATCTCAAAGTTTATTCAATACTTCAAGGTACCTGATAAAGGAGAGCTTGTTGAACCTGTAAAGCAAGCGTTCGAAATGAATACCACCAACTTCAACAAAATGGGACTGATAAAAGTGAATGGCCAATGAAGGTTGAAGAAGAGGAAGATTCAGAAGAATCTACTGACGCTAGTGCTAATGCTCATAAAATGTTGAAGGTGATGATGCTGAAGAGAATGTGGAAGGTGAAACAACTGGAGAAGCTGCTGGCGACACTGGACAAAATTCAGACTTTTCAAAATTTGCACAATCTATATTGGACAAATTGGACACTATCTCTGCTAAGCAAAGGAACAATCAAGAGATTAATATGACTCGATTTGAAAATTTGGATCAACAAGTCGAAGTTGTGCTGGACAAATTGGCCACAATGGCTGCTTGGAATGAGCCAATTGAGTAAATCATGCATATCATACACATTGTCTCCCATTTGATGAATACACAGGGGGAGAATTAGTGTAGTTTGTGTGTGGTTTGTTTTGTGTTCTGTTATTTGGTTATTTTGTGTCCTGGTCTGTTCTGGTTGTTCTATTGTTAGGTGGTTCTGCTGGCTTCAAGTTATGTTTTCTAATATTTTGAATAGGTCTACCTAGGTTTAGGTTTACCTTTTTTATCAGGATTTCATCCTGCTGCTATTGCTGCTGAACTAGTTCGTGTCTTGGTTAAGTTCTACTCCAAATGATGTAATGATGTATTGTTGTTCTGTGCTATATTGGAGAATTCATGTGTAATTCATGCTTTGACAACAAATATGAATGGAAATATATGAACTTTTATGTGATATAAGTTCTATGACAGACTATTGCTTTCACTAGTTTCTTCTATGAAGTTGTAGATCTTAAACCACTCACACATTGGATTGTCTTCATCAAATAAGGGGATATTGTTAGTACTCTCACAATACTAAAGGATTTGATGAAGTTAAGCAAGCCAAACCAAGCAAGAAGATGGAAGTGTGTCTTAGGCTTTGTCTTAGTGTGAGTGAGTGTGATTGATGGTGAAAGAGAACCTATACATATCTGAGGAGAAATTCACTACCACATGGTCTAAAATGTTTAAAACAAATCATAACGAATAAGAAAAAACTTTGGTTAAAAACAGTTTTGGAAAATAAGGTACTGGACGAATATGAGCTGATTTCAAGTTTAAGCAAAATTAATTTATTTGTGCCTGACAGAACTGGATTAACTATTTTTTAAAAATTCGGTTTGGGTTCTTCTCTTATAAATACAGTGCATTTTCAAGTGCGAAATATACACATACGAAACAATAATACAACCTTTGAGCATCACTTGTGAGAACTACTATGAGAAAATCGTTTTGAAAAAATCTAGAGTTTTTCTTGATCATTTGAAATGGGCTTTTTACTTGAAGAATCAATCTTGATCAAAGTAGTGTGCTGTTGGATTTCTTCAAGACTGTGTACAGGCCTTTCTTTCTGTGCCAATCAAGGAGTTCTTCTCAACCTTTCTTGAACCTATTTGAGTCAAGATTTGTGTTGTGTTCATTGTAATTCTGTGAAATTCTTGAGGAAGGGTGACAAGTATAAAATTGATTATGTCTCTTCTTGACCCTTCTCTCATAATCTTGATCTGTTCTTGTGTTGCTCATTGCAATTAATTGAAAATTGATTTGGTCTTAGTTAATCTATTGTAATTGCAACTGAATTTTTGCTTACATTGATTGGTCATTTTTCTAATCTTGTATTACCTATAGCATTCTGTTTTTATGGTTTTAAAAAGATTTGAAATTGTGTTTTGTATTGGATTTCTTTTACAGAATTAGTGTTTCATTTTTTAGATCCTATATCATAATTGGTTTGTTCTAAGTGTATTTTACATAATCATTAAATTTTCTACATAATATGATAATTTGAATTTATTGCTGGATTATAGGATTCTATTATATTACCTCGACTGAATTTCTATCATAGTTAATTTTTTGTTTTATATTGTTTTGGTGATAATTGCATATATCTTGTTTCTACTATTTTAGAAATCTTCATTGCGATAGTTATTCATTCTGTTTGTTTTTGACTATGCATCTAAAATAAATCAATTCATTCGTGCTTGAAGCCAATTTAATTTCTACTGCACCTTATATTCTTGATCATTGATATTTATTATAGACTTTCTAGTTACGAAAACTATTTTCAGTATTTTAAAGAGAAAAATCTTTCAAAGTTCAATTCACCCCTCCCTCTTGAACTTAGTCAAATATGTTTTCAAGCTATGATGCAAATGTTAAGTGCGATTATCATGGTGGGGCTGCCAGTCATTCAATTGAAAGGTATTTGTCTTTTAAACGCAAGGTACAATCCTTGCTTGACGCTGGATGGCTAAGTTTTCAAGAAGATACACCTACTGTTAAGAACAATCCTTGTTCGGGAGATGTCAAACAAGTTCCTAAGTGAGGTGAAGTGTTTGCACCAGGTGGTGGAAGTTGCTGCAACTGTGAAGAGCCTGAGAAGGCATGAGGCTTGTTTTAGGAGTTTATGTTTTGCTTTAATCATTTCATTTCAAGATGTTTTCGTTTCAGTGACTTCTGTTTAGACTATGAGTTTTTATCTCTTTTGGCAATTAAATGTTCACGTTATCTTATTACGAATTTGCTAGTAAGATTAGATCTTGAGTTAAACAAAAGAAAAAAGGAAAAATGAAGGGCACATGCTTGTTGGCAAATATCAAGGGAACGCTTGCAAATACTAGTTTGCTCTAATCAGGGTCAGGTCTTAAAAGGTGTCGTGGGAACAAATCAAATAAACAAATCAAATAATAATAAAAAAGGGTGATCACATGACTAAGTTAATTATTTTCTTTGATACAATCGTTGAATTCATGACGTCGCAAAAACTAAAAGGCAAGGATGTTGCGTTGTCTCAATTTAATAAGGGGTAAAGGCTGACAATTTCCAATGAAACATTTGCATGTATATTGCTTGAAATCCTCTAGTCTCTCCTCATCCCAAAATCCCGAAACAAAAGAATCTGCCTCAATAGCTATCACCATTGCCCAAAATAACAAATCAAGGGTAACACACTAGGGCAAAAATGCCAGGCTTATCTTGGTTGGCCGAATGGTTAATCTCCAATCTCTAGGGGCAGTCAAATAATGATAAGTCCGCTAGATTGAAAACCTACGAAGGCAGTCTAGGCAAAAGAAAGGACAGTAAAACAAGGAAACAAAAAATAAAGGAAAAAATGAAAAAAAAAATGACATGTGTTGGGAGACATTGAAACTTGTTTCAGGGTTAATGTTTTTGAAAATAAAGCAATCGTGACTTGAAATGATATGTGGCCATGTTTCTTTATCTGAACAAAATTCAAATCCTTTGTACCCTTCTTGAGCCAACAAAAAATATATATAGTTTTTTTCAAAATTACCTAAGCAAGGATTGTTACTACGGTAAAACTCAAGTCAAGGTATACATTAGAAGATCGTAAAAGTCAAATAAAAATCTACCATTCAGATGAAAAATCCACTTCACCTAGCCTTACTCCAACACACCAAAATTGGGGCAATCCTGTGTCACATGTATACCTTGCATAAAATTTTTCCCTTCTATAGGGGCATCCGAATGATAATATATCTGAAGCTGTGCAATCTCAGCTTCTTTTCAAACCACATTGACTTTCTATCCCACATATTTCATCCACCTATGGATTCAAGCACATGCATTAAAATGTTTTACAGAAAAAAAGTCAATAATGTCCCAAATTTAACAATAACTTCAGGATTTGCAACATCCCTCACTTTCGAGAACAAATTTCAAATAAATTCAACGATAAAAAAGAGAGCAATTGACTCTGAATGTCAACATCGCAAAAAAATATAAAAAAATAAAGTCTCATAGATTCTTACATGCATTTCATAGACTCTGATGCATTTATACATGCATTCTCACCAAAAAATGATCAAAAATAGAATCTCATGCATACATCCATGCACCCTCATAACAAAAATGAAAATAGAGTCTCATATACTCTCATTCATGCACTTGCCTCTAAGCATGCATAATTCAAAATTCATTTCCGCGTTCACTTGATGTTCGCCTACAAGTTTCGATCTATTTTCAAAAACGTGGTTCGTGACCCTCTCAGCATGGCTAAGGTCTCGTTCTCACATTCTTTTCAAAAAGTGGTTCGTAAGCCTCTCGGCATGGTTAAGATCTCGATCTCACTTTTCTTTTGATAAATGATATGAGATCCTCTCGATATTATCAAGATCTCAACCTTTCAAAAAATAACTTTTCAAACGGTGGTTCGTGACCCTCTCGACACGGCTAAGGTTTCATTCTCACATATCTTTCCAAAAAAGGTGGTTCGTGACCCTTTCGGTATGGCTAAGGTCTCAATCTCACATTTCTTTTCAAAAATGGTTTGAGACCCTCTCGATGCAAGGTCTCAAGTGAAGATACGGTGATCCTCTTGATACAAGATCCCGATCTCATGTTGTTAGGTATGGCCCGCTGGTTCACGATCAACCTTATGGTTGGAGCGATGATCCTCTCAACATGGTCAAGATCTCGGCTCTTCAACGATATATGACCCACTCGGCTTTGCTAAGGTCTTTACAAAGATTCACACTTGTAAAAGTGTTCTTTTATATTTTGGCGATCACATGTTGTTTGTCTGTGTGTAATGGTATGTGATCCACTCAATATTATCAAGGTCACAACCTCATAATGGTATGAGACCCTTTCGATATCATCAAGATCTCAATCTTTTAGAAGAAATGGCATGACCCTCTTGGCTCAGTCCAAGGTCTCAACCTCAACTTTTCAACACGTGATAGTTCGTAACCCTCTAGGCCCAGTCCAGGGTTTCGACTTCAACATGTGATAGTTAGTAACCTTCTCGGCTCAATCCAAGGTTTCAACCTCAAATTTTCAACATGTAATAGTTCGTAACCCTCTCGACTCAGTCCAAGGTTTCGACTTTAACTTTCCAACACGTGATAGTTCACAACCCTCTCTGCTCAATCCAAGGTTTCGACCTCAACTTTTCAACACGTGACAGTCCGTACCCTCTCGGCTCAGTCCCACGTCTCGACCTCATGTTTACCTTTTAGCATGTGATGGTTTGTAACCCTCTCAGCTTAGTCCAAGGACTCGACCTCACTTTCACTTTTCAGCACGTAGTAATTTGTAACCCTCCTGTCTCGGTACAAGGTCCAACCTTACTCTTTTTTGGAAAATTTATTTTCAATCTATTTTCAACATGTAATAGTCTCGACCTCACCTTCCCCTCTCTTTCGAACAGTGACCTCTCTTTTCGAGAATGATTCAAGTGCTTGAGTTTTTCTTTTTCTTTTTTTTTTTCAAGCCGGACGAAATTAGTGTTTGTCTTTACTTAACTTTGATAATATGAAAATGTTAATTTTCAAATTATCTAGTAAAATTTAAGTAAAGAGGGGCAACTGTCAACACCCAATTTCGTCCAGATAAAAAATAAACGTCTCTGATTAATTTTAAAAAATAAAAAAATCATTTTTTGGTTTAGATTTATTATTTTCTTTATTTTTCTCTTATTTAAAAAAAAAACATAAGAAATATATAATTTGCATTTTTTGTTTATTGCCTATCTTTTTATTTTATTTAAGAAAAATAAAAAAATCATTTTCATCTCGCTTTAGTAAAAAAAAGAATTATTAGAGTTAAGAGCAATTATGATGCTTATGATACTCAATTCCTCAAGAGTCTTGTTCCTATTCGAACCACTTCCAAAATTTCCTCCCATACTCCGCTCATGCTATCAATGCTGTAGTACACTCACTTTAATCATCCTCTGATCCGTTACCCTGCATCATCCCACTTTAATCATCCCCTACTTCCCTACTTCTCCTGCACCCTCTGCAATGTTTCCCCCTACAATGCAGCAGCCTTACCTCTTTATTACAAGAACTGCTCTGTTCCCTCTACAATACTTTTCTCTACAGCTAGCATTACCTCTTCTTAGCAAAGTGTTCCTTTCCTGCAAACCCATGACCTAGTCAACCCTCCAGCACATATACGCATGAATCATTTTCTTTTTAGGGAGAGGGGGACACTCTCACGTTTCACACACATTACACGCTGATTCTCCTCCCAATCAAGAATTGAGAGAGCACAAAAACAAGGAAAATCGGAAAAACACTAGCTAAGAATACCACAATCGTAATAAGTGAAATACAATTACAAGAAGAAGGAATAGGTATGAATTTAAATTTGATCGATTTGGTGAAGAGCTTGCTTGTTTGAGTCTCCATTCCATGTTCTGTTTGTGTAAATATATCATGTGTTGTTTCATTTTGAAAGCATCCTACCCATGTCTTCATCCAAATCTCCTCCACTCCTCCATTCTTGTATTAATCTTCAAATCCTATGAATCACTCAACTCTATTACTACCATGGACTCCGACGGGAGCTACCTAGCAACCCAAACCATAGAGCTTCGCCACGAATACCACCATGTCATCCATCGCGCAGCGGCAACATGAAATCGCCTTCTCATCCTGCCACCACTCCCTCCACAACAACCCCTCTCTAACCCAAACTGCGAGCCAAGCCTTGCCTCCAAAAAGCACCTCCTAGGCACCATACCTCATCACCAAAAGAAGCCTCACAAAAAAATTTGTAAGAAACCCTAATCAACTCTTTCTTTGCCACCGCTGTGGTCTCCTTTCTCGACGCCGTCACCACGAGCATCCGCTGCTATAACAGCCGTCGGAAGGGCTGGCCCACCAAGTCTTACCATCGCGGGCTGTCGTCGACGAACCAAAGCCTAGTCGCCACACCCTCTGTTGCTAACCCTAGTTTTGATTTCAAATGAGGGAAAAGCTTAGAAAGGTGAAGGATTGAAGCAGATCAAATGGGCTGGCGTTAGGTCACTACTCTCACCCCTCCATTCACTCTTTTGTACTGACTTCTCTCTGCTCAATTTTTTTTTTAATTTTACTTTGCCACACCCGTTTTTTTTTTCATTTCTGCACCACATTGCCAATTGAAACACTTACTTTCTTTTTCATTTTTCCGCCACATTTCTTTTTTTTTTTCTTTTGCTTACTTTGCTGATATTTTTTTTATTTAATTTTAATACTCTTCCAAAATAAATTTCTTAAATATATAACTACTTTCCTCGTATCTTATTTCAAAATAAAAATTTGATTAAATATCTAAATAACCGATCGCGTTATGTGGAATTTAACTCGAAAAACTTTGGTTATTTTGTTTGGATAATCAAAGGACCGTACGCGTCAAGCGATATCCAACACGGAGTTTTTCTTTGAAAATATACAAAAATATTTCAAATTCATATCAAAAGTTTCCAAAATACCCAATTTTCAAAAATATAAAAATTTAAAATTGTCAAAATTAAAAAGAATATACAAAATTTCAAAATAAAAAACTATCAACATCTCAAACAATTTTTAAAGAACTGCATAACCCTGATTTTTCATCCCTGAATACGTAGGAGCAAGGTCAAACCCTTGTCGGGTCCCCCAAGATAAAAAATATATTTTCTTTGTTTGTATTTGTACTTCTGTTTCTTTTTACAGGAAAAATAAACATTTTCAAATCCACACTCATTTCACTTATTTAATTAGAGGTATCGTCTTAGGACGGACGTTGTGGGGGTGCTAATACCTTCCCCACACATAACCGACTCCCGGACCTAGATTTGTTTTTTTGCAAACTAGCCTTATCCTATTTTTCAGTTTTTCCATAGATTTTCATAAAAACTATGATGGCGACTCATTTTCTAATTTTTCAAACTTATAATATATTTTCTTTCAGATCATCGTCTTGTCGCTATTCCGGTTGCGACAGTAAGGATATTACTTATGGAGGTGAGGGAGGAAAAAATTTATTGTTTGTATTGGTTGATAAAAAGTTGTGTTGAGTTAAACACTTGTACATGCAATGGTGCTGATGGCGCAAGACCTATGTCCCTTGTTTCATGTTATTGTTACTTGGTGAATATTATGGTAATCCAATGCAGAGTTTTGGTCATTCCCATAGTGCAAAAAATGTAAGGATATTACCTATGGAGGTGATGGAGACACATATTTGTTGTCTTTGTTGGTTACTCAGAAAGTTGTGCTAAGTTAAACACTTGCATGTGCAGTGGTGCTAATGGCGTAAGACCCCTATCCCTTGCATCATGACATATTTAAGTGTTCCATGGTGACCCAAGACAAAGTTGTGATGACTCCCATGGTGCAAAACATGTAACGATATTACTTATAAAGGTGAGGGACAAACAAATTTATTGTCTGTGTTGGTTGGTCAGAAAGTTGTGCTGACTTAAACACTTAATTAGACAGTGTATAACACTTGTATGTGCAGTGGTGCTGATGGCCCAAGACCTCTGTCCTTTGCTTCATGACATTGTTAAGTGTTCCATGGTGACCCACGACCCAGTTGTGGTGATTCCTAAGGTACAAAACATGTAAGGATATTACTTATGGAGGTGAGGGAGGAACAAACTTGCTATTTGTGTTGGTTGGTCAGAAAGTTGTGTTAAGTTAAACACTTGTATATGCAGTGATGTTGATGGTGTAGGATATGTCCCTTGCTCATTGTTAATTGGTGAATATTATGGTGACCCAAGGCATAGTTTTGGTCATTCCCATGGTGGAAAACATGTAAGGACATTACTTAAGGAGGTGAGGGAGGCACAAATTGTTAGCACCAAGGCTAAGCATGTGATTTGATGAAGTCAATATTGTGAGCACCAAGGCTTAGCATGTGAAGCTGATGAAGACTGCCTCATGAAGAATCTGTTGGAACCAACCTGGACCAGAATTATTCAAGTGAAGACTTTGTGCCAACATGAAGATGGTTGGGTGATTAGGTCTTGGTCCTCAGTTGGATTTGTGTGTTGGTGATTGCCTTTGTCCTTAATCATGAGTGGCATGATTCATCACTTCTGAGGTGCTAAAAAGATTCACAAAGATTTTTATTAAAACTGTTTTTAATAAAAATAACCCAAAATGTTTTTGTTGGAAAAAGGTTTTTCAATTGACTGAATTTCTAAAACAATCGATTGAATGTGACAGTTATTTCTGTTACAACTGAAATACAATTATGGCTGTTACAACTGAAAACTTTGACTGGGTCAAACTTTGAATGGTTTGTTCAATTAATTGAATTTTGACAGCTAAGCAGTTTTTGAAACTGATTTTGGGTATTTAAAGGAATGAGAATCATCAGTTTCAGATTTATCAAAATAAAGACTTTCGAAAAGCATTCCTTGAGATTTTCTAAGAGAGATATTGCCCCTTTTGTGCGATCATCATTTTTGCAAAGCTTTTCAAATAAAGAAACCTCCAAGAACGTGAATCTTTGAAGCATCCTTGAAGTAAGGTTCTTGCTACTTTGGTTCTGGACCAAAGCTAAGTCTTCTACACTTGATCTTCATTCTGTGTAATTTGTTTTGTGTAGAAGCACTCTGTAATCTTTTCTGATCCTGTTGATCTGTAATCTGTTTGCTGTTTTCAATTACTGGGTTTGTAATTGAGTTGGTGCAGTGCGTTCTGCACTGGTCTCGCATCTGCTGAAGGGTTCAGTAGAGGGTGAGTGCTGCTGAGAGCAGTGTTACTTGCGGACTACAAGTGTTGTGGTGCAGTGGGTTTCTACACTGGTTACACACTAGCTGAGGGGTTCAATGAGGTGTGGGTTTACTGTTGGGAGCAGTTTGTAACTTGCTGGGAGCAAGGGTTGTAAACTGATCTTGTGATCTGTTTTAGTGGAAATCTTTGCTAGTTTGCAAAGGACTGGACGTAGCCCTTGAGGAAGGGTGATCCAGTATAAAAATTCTGTGTTCTTGCTTTTTTCCGTACTCTTCTTGATTGTTTTAATTCACTGATGTCATCTTTAAAATTGACTGGATTAAAATCTGTTCATACTGTTGATCATACTCTGAACATCTGTTTTCATAATCAACTGTGATTCTGGATTGTGTTTAATCTACTGGATTATGTTTAACATCTTAAATCTGGGTTAAAACATTTTTACACTGTGAACTGTTTTCTGGGTTTAACTCTGATATCTTCCGTTGTGCACAATCGATTGTTTACCTGACAGTCCAGAATTACATAGTCAATCGATTGAATAAAGAATTTTCATTTTCTACTTAAAAAACAAATCAGATTTGCGAAAAGTTTTTGAAAGTTCAATTCACCCCTCCTCTTGAACTCGGTCTAAACCTTATTTTACACAAATTTGTTGTCTTTGTTGGTTGGTCAGAAAGTTGTGCTGAGTTAAACACTTAAATAGACAATGTTAAACACTTGTATGTGCAGTGGTGCTGATGGCGCAGGACTTTTGTCCCTTGCTTCATGTCTTTGTTATTTGGTGAATATTGTGGTGACCTAAGGCAAAGTTTTGATCATTCTCATTGTGCAAAACATGTAAGAATATTACTTATGGAGGTGAGGGAGGCACATATTTGTTGTCTTTGTTGGTTGGTCAAAAATTTGTGTTAACTTAAACACTTAGGTAGGCAGTGATAAACAGATAAATGTGCAGTGAGATTTTTTACCCATAACATGTGTGAGTTGGTTCCTGCTCAACCAAGACAACTTCTTATACAACTTTTCCATTAAAATAAAAATTGTAATATTTCTTTTTAGAGTAGTATGCTACAATTGAATTTCAAGAACTCATATGATAACTTTTTTATGATAACTTTTTATAATGGAGATGACATTGTTATATTTACCCAACTGAGGTGAATTTGTTATATTGTTATACTATGATAATGAATATAGGTGAGTTTTGTTATAATGTTATACTATGATAATGAATATGCTGGATTGAAATATTGAAACATTCAATCCATACGGGTCATAATAAACATCCAATTCATACGGGTAATAATAAACATGAAATAGTGCGAAATAATATTTATAATTAAACTTCTCATAATCTGAAACAATCAAAATTAAAATACAAGTCAGATCAACCATTTCCCATAAAGTCAGATCAACCCTTTCCCATAAAAGTCAGATCATCGCTTTCCATCTCCATTTTAGTGACCAGTTTGTCAACTTTCTGGATTAGATTTCTTTTCATTGTTGGTTGAACTTTCACACCTGTTTTCAACAAAACAATTAGACAAGAAGAATCCCATTTTTACAAGACCAAAACCCACAAAAATTAACATGCATTCACTTGGCAATGGAAGTGACAAGAAAGAAAAACCCAAACCCATAGTTTATAAAACCAAAAGCCACAAAAATTCCTAACATGTATTCAATTTATAACATGTAATCCTTTTGGGAAGCTATGTGATATTTGTGTATCTTGAAGCACCAAAGACATAGTAATGAACTTTATAATTGTAATTATAACTTCCTTTATATCTTCATAATATCTATCTAATGTTTTCATGATAATCAAATGCAACCCTTACAAGCATGACAATAGAAATTTTACATCGAAATTTCTCGAATAAAACAATTAAAAGAAAAACTAAGAGCAAGAAATTAGGTAAGTAATTAATGTGAATCTTCACGAGCACATTATAGATACTGTATAGTTAATTTTCCTTGCCAAGAGCGAACTTTGCTCTAAGTAAAAGTGTTCCTGAACACATCATCATATAAACTGTTGATAAAAAAAATCATCATATAAATCTGACTAAGTATCCCAAGATAATGTTCTATATGATTTTTCCAATATCTAACAACTATTGGAATCATTAGAGTCTTTAGTTAAAATTTTTATTATTCATGTACCAACAATAATGTTCTATATGTGTGAGTTGGTTCTTACTCAACCAAGGTAGAGTTTTGGTCAAAAAGCATAATGAAGAATATGCAATGATATTACCTACGATATAACTAGTCGTTTTCTCAGCTTTTATCTTACTGGATTGAGTGCATAAACTAACCATGTGTGGAGAGGGATGTAGTTAGCACTTACTAAGGCTATTTGAATCCATAGGAACAAGGTCATCTTTGAGGGTGGTCAGGTGGATGAGGTAGAGATTTTTCTACAAGCACAAGTGCAAGCTTGGAATTGGGCAAGATTTAGGGGAATTGGGTTTCAAAAAACACTTGCAAAATGGTATCTACACCCTATTGACTACCTGAGAAAGGTTAAATAATTAAGTAGGTCTTGAGCATTTAAGTTCTCCCTGCATACCGTCTCATCTTCGAAACTGCTTTCTCATTTCTATTGCTCTTATTTTTGAAAGAAATTACAAGCCAAAGTTGACATGGAGGGTGTTTCATAATTTTCACTTGTTCTTAGTGTGCTTTCTTGTGCATTTGTGTACATTTTGGAAATTTTTTTCTTGTAATAGGGTTGGAGCACCCCTAAAGTGTTCCTGTACATAGGTCAATGAGGGGGGACACATTTGGTTCAATTTGGTGTTATTTGTTCGTTGTATTAAGTGTTCAGAAAGTCCTGAGCAATTAATCACTTAAATATACATGGTTAAACAGATAAATGTACAGTGATGTTTTTGACCCAAAACATGTGTGAGTTGGTCCTGCTCAACCCAGGCCGAGTCGTGATAAAGAGCATGGTGGAGAACATGCCATAATATTACCTACATAGGCCAGGGAGACACATGTTGTTCAATTTTGTTGTGTTCATTGTTTATTGTCTTAAGTGTTCAGAAAGTCTTGTTACTCACTTAAATACACATGGTTAAACACATAAATCAGGATAAATCAAAATGTTCCTTCCTCACTAAATCATGTCATATATCAACAATTATATATTAACACCAAAATATATTCCCAAATTCTACCTCAATTTCTCATTTCATCTAACAAATTAAGTCATATATTATAAACAAAATTTGTATAGCAACTCAAAATTACAATTTTTCAGGTCTATTAAACATACAATATTCAACTCTATCAAATATACATTATTCAGGTCTATCAACACTACAAATATGTATTTCCAAATACAAGAGATCTTCAAAATTCAGCTATGAAGCCCTTTTTGACTTGCTTGTCTTACATTTGTCCCTCAAATATATGTCCAAGGTGTTCTAACAACCATCCACACCTTTTTATATCTTCACATAATTGCAAAGATCAGGACATTGATTAGACGAGAATGTTAAAGATAATAAATTATGGTTCTAATGTAATTTGTTATCTTTCATCTCACAATAAACTTGCACTAAAAGTATTCGCATGATCCTTTTTTTTCTAATAAATTCTTACTTTTCATCATGATGCGACTCTTTATCTTTCGGAAACTTAATTTAACAGTGGGAGAACAAAAAAAAGAATAATGTTATCCTACATACAACAAGTACATTATGACATAAAAATAAGATTAACCAAACTAAGTTGTAGCACCATCAGTCAAGCGCTCAAATAAAAAGAAAAAATACCAATACCTTAATTGGATGAAAAACAGGTAAAATAACTATGTTGAGAATAACTCAAATACATGAAAGTTTTACAAGTAATGAAAAGGATTACCGAGTAAGTTTGAGTTAATCAGTTTGTGACAAACTTACACTGCCCTACCAACTTGTTAAGTAAACTGGTTTTATTTTATTTTTGATTATGTATGTATTTCATTAACATAGCCAAACAAGTGAATAAAATATTTATTGGTTGGCTTCTTTTCTTACGTGTGATTTCAGGGACTTCTGGAGAGGAAAAAAATAGGAAAGGAAGAAAGTGTTTGGTATATTATTCAGGAATAAATATGTAAGCATATAGGTGTCTGTTGCCAATAACATAATAAATGCAAAACACAAATTAATTTAAAGAGGAATGAAATAGAGATTTGATTTTAACCCAAAAACAACCAAATCACAATAATCTTATTAACTATTCAATCTTTTAGAAAATAAAATCTAGTTATCTAATTAATTCGTAATATCCACACACAAATGTCAACATTATGCATAATTTTTTAAATTAGACTTAACTAACTACTGGTTACCCATCAATCTATCTAGTTTTTTCCCCTTCATTTCACTCTTAATAAAAACACAAATCATAGGACACAACATAAAACATAAATAAAAGATAAATGAGTAAAAAATTATTTATTTTGAAGTTCATATAACAGTCTTTAAACAGAGCAATTGGCTTTGATAGGACAATATTACCATTTTTTTAATAATGATAGATATTCAATTAATTTTTCCCCATCACCCCAATAAACCAGTCTACCATTAATTGATCTTTAACGATTAATTCTCATGTTTGAAAATACAAATTTTTATGCACATTTTTTTATTTTAAAACACAAATTTATATGCATATATTTATTATCAGTTCCTTTTACGAGGGTAAGAAGGAAATGGCTAATTGAAATTAGACCTCCATCTTCGTCATGAGTTCTTTGACAAATGTGTGGCAGAGACAATAATATTATGTGCACTAGGCTTAATGAAGTCTTCTTTAACATCATTGTCAAATAATGCAAGCACACAGTTATAGTAATTGTCAACACTGAGAAGACCAACCTTTGCAGGATGATGATTTAAGAGTTAGCATCTGATTGTTACATTTAGGATTTTGAACAACACAGTAAAAATAGTAAAAAATACCATCTTATTAGTTTTTTATGAATAAGTTGGGCCCAAGTTATCATCTCCAATAGCTCTTGCCTTAGATTTCTTCAGTGGTTTGTCAAAATGAAAGCCGAAGAGTATATGAGGTGAAATGATTGTACAATCATGTATTAATTTTACAATTCAGTATTAAAGAGTGTAAGAGGTGAAATGATTGTACAATCCCATATTAATTTACAATTCAGTATTGATTTTAAAAACAGAATTGACTTTCACTTGAAAGCCTGTAAATTGATGGAAACAATGACACTCCTCGTACTGCCACCACTCAAATACACCAAACACCTCAATAAACCATCAAAACTACTTCAATGTTTACCTTTCTACGTCTAGATAATTCAAGGAAAAAGATGTGCCTTTAGCTTGAATGCCTCAATGAAAACCACAATAGCCAAATCAATGTTCAATGGAGACCATCGTCGGTCACTACAGCAAACTACAAAACAAATGTGCAGGAAAAACAGAACCATGATATCAAAGTTACAAATTTAAAAATTAACCCATTAATGAAAACTTTACCCCAAAGGACAAGCCATACCACACACATAACCGGACCTGTAAAGAAACAAATCGCGCACAAAAACGAAAGGAGACGTCACGCCTGCAGAGGAAGACTGCATCGCAGAGAGAGATAGAGACGGTACACGCTTGAAAAAAAAAAGATTTGTCGCAGCGAGATAGAGAGACGGCGAGAGTGGTTGAGCCGACAAGGGCTGTGTGGACAAGGAATGTAAATGAAACGACAACCCTAAGAAGATGGGTGGATTCAAAAACGAATAGTGAAGGAGGAAGCTCGTGCGAGTGATTGCAAATGAAAGACAAATGGTGTTGGTGTTGCGGCGCTAAACGAATGAAAGAGCAACGAACGCCACTGAAACCCTATTTCTCATTCACTGCCATGCTGGATGACTTATGCCACATCAGAAACAACTAGCCACGTAAGCGCTACGTGGAGTGGTAACCTAGGTGTAATGCCATGTCAAGTTGCCATGTCCACCTTTATCATCCTTTTGCTATCACCGCATGTACTTTCGAGTGCATTTTACTTAACTCTTCCTTTTGTTTTTTCCATTATCATATAATTTCCCCAACCACAAAAAAATAGTGATATGATAAGGCAAAGTTTCTCATCAAACTTGAACACTTCTTTTGCTTTATAAATAGGGAACAATCAATTTTAAGAATGTTGGAAAAATTTTAAATAATAGAAGAGAAAGGAATTAGGGACGACGAAAAATTAAACGGGAAGAATAAATTATAGTTTGTTGTATGATTTATATCTTTTGTTTAATTTTATGAGGATTAAGGTTAGTTTGGATAATATTTGGAGAAATTCATTAAAAAGAATATCATTTTTTGTTGAATTTTTATACTTTTATATTAAACTAAATTAATCTCAACTCATTTTTTTAGATTGAATTAAGTATTAAAATAAACAATATAATATATACAAAAATTATTTCAAGACTTAAAATAAATTTATAATAAGTTATAAGAATTTTGTCCAACTAATTTTAAGACTTGAATACAAAACATAACACAATTTATTCAAACTAACAACTAGTAATTACAAAAATTAACATTAATATAAAATAATTAAAATCTAAAGTTTAAATAAAAGTCATTATATTATGATACATGAAATCTTCTAAAAAATGTCAAACATTACAAAAACAAAAATAAAAATATAATCAATCATTAATAAGATTAAATTTATGAATGAAATGTATAAAATCTAAAGACAAAATAAATTGTATATGTAAAAGGAGTAGTCTTAAATTTTAATATCTTGAGTTTCCATAAGGACTAGTCTGAAGAGTAATAACATGTAATGTCAAACCATACAACTCTAACAATTTAAACATTGAGAAGAAAATATTAATTTTTATTCGCATTGTAAACAGCGAAAAGAGAAGACAATGGTAGTTTCCATACTCAATTCAATTTTTTTTCATGTAATTTGACTCAAACCTTTTAACACATTTGTTAGGAAAAAGTTCAACACCCATGATTTTGAATAAGTGCTTAAATACTACAATATGGTCATATATCATTTGTAAGACAAACGATTTGTTCAATAATAGATCATGAAAGACACAAGTATTCCGTCTGTCGATGTAGTCTTACTATACATCCAATAAGACATTAATATACTTAGACGATACGCACATAGTTTAAGTTAACCTCATATTTCTTAAGTATCTATAAGCTTATATTATGTTCCAGGAAATATTTGTTATTTTCGTCTACAAAGTAGACTCATTCAAATACAAGTCACATCAAGTGATCTCTTGGATAAAAAGCTAAATTTATTTTCTTCAACAATAACATGACACAAATCTTATTCAACTCTAGCTCAACTTTCTGCTTAGTACGGTGTGCATTTTTTATCATATTTTGGTGCAAAAGGTTGTATTACCTTGGGAGATAAGTATAACTAGTTATCTAAGATGTTGTGTAAAGAAGAAAAGCAATTAAAGTTGTATGGAGTGTATTTAATGCATCATCCACTATCATGCTCGTCAGACACAGAAAGAATATTCAAGTGATTTGAAGTTGTTTAAAGGCCTAAAATGGATTTTCAACGACTATATTCTTCCAATGCTTATATAAAGTTACATTTTAAGAAGAATGTAAGAAAGGACAATGCACTGTGTTGAAATGTTGCCTAAATTTTTTGTGCTTCAAAAGCTTCACAAAATACGAGTGTTAATCTAGCACACTAGAAAAGATCTTTTAGACCTTGTGTTGGAGTTGTTGGAGAGATAACATTGAATTGGAGATTTGATGAATAAAACCTTGAAGCTTTAGAAGATTTAATGGAAGATTGCTTTGGTACCTTGGTTAGGGTAGATTAGAGGGTATTAGCTATAGTTTACATTTGTTTCATTTCATTCCATCATTTGCATGTAGGCAAATCCAATTTACTCAAGTGAAAAAGTATTTATGAAAGCTTACTTTATGAGAAATGGTGCTGCAACACAAAAACAACCAACTATTTCTAAAAAATAGTTAACTATTTTTGTGTTGAAGTAGAAACATCCAATTGGTTTTCAAAAACAATCGATTATTTTCACTTGCTAGTGTAGGTTTCACTATAAAACCATGCGGGAAGAATTGTGGTAGAATAAGAAACCCAACATAAGTTATTTTCATGCTTTTGATTGTAACTATTATATCCTTAACACCAAGGATCAAATTGGAAACTTTGACTCCAAGGTTGACAAAGGTGCATTCTTTAGTTACTTTGAAATAAAAATCAAAGGCATACAGAGTTTACAAGCCACACACCTTGAGTGTAGCAAACACCATAAATGTTAGATTTGATGAATTTTAATAGAGTGATAGGAAACTACCAAATCTTGAATATGATCTTGCAAATTTACTGAGGGAAAATAAGATAGATGAAGATTCATCTATTAATACGACTAAAGGGTTGTACAAAGATAAAACATTAGATGAAGTTGAAGCATCGGATAAAGAACCATCTGAACCTAATCAGTCAAATCAGATAATTTAGAAGGAGTGAAGGTACATTTCATCTCAACCGTAAGATTATATCATGGTAGAAAGAAATTGATAGAAATTGGCTTTGGCTCCTTGCTTGATTTGGATTTTCACGTTGAATGGAGTATGAAGGAGGCAGGGGAAGTAATAAATGTAGCTCAATATTCTAGAAAGCTCTTGATCTACCCTGTGGTTCGTTGTCCTCTTTAGTTTTTTAACTAAGGAGGTGAGGGCATTTTCCATCAAACACGATGATGTGAAAACCATATCCTCATTCAGAAATGAAGTAGTTATTATTATTGTATGTTATACAGAGCCCAAGAATGTGGAGGAAGCTTTAACATATGAAGACTGGATTTTGGCCATGGAAGAAAAGTTGAACCAATTTACTAGAAATGGTGTTTGGTCCTTAATGCCTCCTCCATCTAATCAAAGTGTAATAGGTACAAGATGTGTTTTCAAAAACAAGCTAGACAAAAAGGTAAGCGATAAGAAATAAATCTATATTGGTCGCATTGGGCTACAATCAACAACCTTTGCTCTAGTTGAACGTGTAAAGGCAATATGAGTTATGTTAGCATTTGCTACTTCCAAAAGTAAAAAACTTTATCAAATGGACATTAAAGTGCCTTTCTAAATAGAGGATAGAAGGGGAAATTTTTGATAAGAAAATCCTAGTTTTGAAGATATTTCTAAGCTCAACAATGTATTTAAACTTAAAAAGGCTTTATGTTCTTAAGCAAGCTTCAAGATCTTGGTATGACAAACTGAATAATTTTGTTCTAGAAAATGATTTTAAAGTACGCAAGATTAATATGAACTTATTAAAAAACGAGCGTAACAAAGAATTCATTTGTCCAAGTTTACGTGGACGATATCATTTTTTGTGCTACTAATGAATGCTTATGCAAGGAGTTTTCTGAGTTAATGTAGGGAGAATTTGAAATTAGTAAGATGGCAGAGAGAAATACACAATAATACATCAACAAAACTATATCAAAGAAATTTAACATGTTAGACGCAAAGTCGATGAAGACTCCCATGCATACCTCTAAAGAATTTATAAAGGGTGGAAATGGTAAGAAAGTATATCGAACGATCTACTATTGTATGATTGACTCCCTACTTTATCTTACTTCCAGTAGACCTAATATTATGAATAATGCTTGTTTATGCATAAGGTTTCAATCAAATCCTAGAAAGATCTCACTTAAGAGTTGTCAAAAGGATCTTTTAGTACCTTGTGAGGTCCACTCACTACAAACAAACATAATTTTAGGAGAGGTTTTTCATTGGAGGTTTCAAAACCTCAAGTAAATTACATACCAAACAGGGGTTTTTAAAACCCTTGACAACTCTTAATTTTTTATAAATCATATTATTTAAACAATTGAAATTTTGTTCAAAAATGCAGGTTAAGTTTCATCTTCAACCTCAATCTCCAACTTTTTGAATTCGCTTTTCAAATCCGTGCAAGAATATTCATCTCCTACTCCACACAGAATTTTCATCTTCAATTTCGAGTAACTCTGCTCCACGCACAGGGAATTACTACTTGCGCAGGTTTGTTATCTCTAACTCGTTTTCTCTATTTTAAAATTGATTTTCACTTTCGTCATTTCTCACGCTCTAGATCATTTATGCGATTAAATCTTATCATGTTGTTTGTTTTTTGTGAAAAAATTATTCATAGGTGGTGCGTTGTCATTCTAGAACCGAGTCAGGTGTTTTCGTTATGGGAAGGGTTCGACGCAAGAGATGTCTCAGTTTGTCTCGGTTCTTTTCGACGCCTTCACAAAGGATTTCTAGTTTTACATAGCAAAAGCTTAATCTGCATATGAATCAAGGTAGGGTGCCTCTTATTTTACATTCTCCTGCTACTTATTTAAGGTTTGTTGAGAAGAGAAAAATGCTAGTATTTGAAGGATAATATGGGGGATCAGCATCCTTGTTGTTGAAGTAAAAGTATGATCTGTTGGAGAGGAAGTGGAAGAGAGAATGGTGGAAAAGCCATTGTATTTGCCACCAAATTTTGATAACCCTATTTTGGTGAGAAAGTTAAAGACCTCATTGTCTCTCACAAATGGTTGGGCCATGTAATCCTCAACTACCATCCACTAAAAACGGAAACCAAAATATGTCGGTTGTTGACCAGGAAAAGGCATCAATATACTTCTCTGGGAGTAATAGAAGATCATCTTGCCTTCCCTTTATCTGCACATCTTAGATCCCTCCAATGAGCTTCGGTTCTCACTCTTTATGGGGCAAGTCCGTCTCGAGCTGTAGGAGATCAGTTTCTCCAGCTGGTAATGTACAAGTGATCATCGCTTGTTGCGGAGGCTGCTATCGTAACATTTGCGAGCCAACATTTGGTCTACCTTCAAGATGACGACCTTCCCTTTTGTTGTAGGGAACGTTATCTTTAAATCAACATAAGATACCACAACACCTAGATGGTTCAGGGATGGGCTGACCTAATATCAAATTATACTACAATGGGGCTTTCTCCACTATGTATTTGACCATGATGGTGTTGGCCAGAGTCCCATCTATGAAAATAGTCCTTAGCTCTACATATCTTCGGATTTCAATATGCTAGTTCGAAAATCTACCAAGATTCCACCATCAAAACATCACAATTGCTCTCTCGATATCTGGAGAGATACAAAAGTATCCCAAACATGACATCGACTAGACTTCCCTGGTTTATTAGAACTCGTTGTGCATTCTTTCCCATTAACACTACCGAAAGGACAATCAGATCATCCTCATGTGGAACTACATTTGTCAGATCAATTGCTGAGAAGGTGATGTTGAGTGTTGGCGGAAGTAATTTTGTTGACAAGGATAACACAATCCGAGCATAACGTTTTCTTCCATACCTAGTGTTTCCACCACCAACAAATCCCTCAGCTATTATATTGAGATCGCCAAGTGTTGGTCTCTCATGCTGCATACCACCTGAATTACCACTCGATTGTCCCTCCATGTTCAGAATCGGTGGCAAATACTCGGTTAGCTCCCCTTCTCATACCAATTTGGCTAATTGCATTGCCAAAGTGTAACAATCTTTTGTGCCATGTCCTTTGGCCTGATGAAAATCACAGCAAGAACTCGGGTGATAACCGAGTACCTTTCCTTTCCTATAGAGACAGGAAATTTGAGCTTGTTGGATATCCTTTAGTCTGTTAAGATCGTCTTCCAAGTAATAGTAAAGTTGGGACACGACTGTCTCATCATATTTTCAAGGTGTATTCTCCCTATAGTCGCCACATGTGCTGCATATGGTATTTAACGATGTTCTTCCTTTCGAAAGACGTTCATTCCTTCTTCCCACCTAGATTTGCTCTCTGTAAGGCCATCGTTATATTTGTTCTGAGGCCGTATCTCTTCTTCCCTCTTGTGCTTCATCACCTCTTCTGCTTCAGTGTGGGTAGTGGCTCTCTCGACGCACTTTAGACATTGATTTAGCCTTCTTACAAAGGAGTGACTCACTGGATGGGTTGGCTCGAATTACTATTTATGAAATTGTCAACGAACATTTCTTCAATTAATCTTTACAATGTTATCAGAAAAATGATTAAGGTAATCTCTCAATGGCTCTGCTTCTTACTGTCGTACATCAAATAAGTCGGCCAACTTCGGTGGTTTGATGTTGTTGGCGACGAACTTTTGAAGGAACATCTGCGAAAAGGTGTGGAATAAGTCTATAGTGCCATCAAGAATCCCACTGAACCATTGTAATGTGATTCCTCAACAAAAATTTACACCCAACCGCATTTGATCCTCCCAAGATAAGCATTTGAGCCATAAAAACTTTCAAGCAGCACTCAAAGTCGCTTGCTCCCGAGAATGGTACCATCTTTGGCACCATGTTATGTGGAGGAACTCGTTCCACCATTATCGTTTGGGTGAAAGCTTGTGGATCGTTGAGCACTTGCTTCGGCCGTAATGCTCCAGGTGTGGTTTTTGCAGTCTGATTCCTCAATGCTTGTCGTAGTTCCTCGTTCACCTTCTGTAATTCTTCGTGAGCTTTGAAGGCTTCCTCCATTTGATGACGAGATTCTTTTGCCTCCTCTCTAGTTGTTCCTCTTCTACACGAGCCTCCTCTCTTTGACATTTCTTTTCCACTTGTAATTCCTTCACTTGTTTTCTAATTTGCTCATTACTGCATTGTAATACTTATATGGTATTGAGAATTTGCTACAAGGTTGGGGCATCGTCGTCCACATCTGTTTGGTGTGGGTGGTCTATGTTTTTTCATTTTTTCCTCTCTAGATAGTTTTAATGAAAGATGATATCGTGAGAGTAAGGAAAGGTTACCTGACCCATGGTAGACACCAATTTATTTTAGCCGTTAACATCTTTAAACATTCTAAGCTAATCAAAATTTCAATCCATTTTCTCCATGACAGACCGCTTCAATTTATTTGTGTCAAAGAACTAATTTCCATATCAAAAGGTGTAAAAATAAACTTCCAGTACTTTCACTTATCTACTTTTTCAATATATATTCATACCAATGTTTCAATATTTACTCACCGGAAATAACTTTAATCATTAAGTTACTATTTATAATCCTAATAGATTTCTTTCACAATTAAGAGTCGTCGCTTCAAATAAGAATATTAATATTAACAATAAATGACTAATTAATAAACCCATATTTTTCGTGAGTCATTTTCACCGAACACACGTCATCATTATCTACGATCCCTTTTACTGAAAAAGCCCCTCCGGACCCAATTCTGGTCATAGACTAATTTTATTTAGTAAATATGAGAACATAATTTAAACGATACTAAAATCATCAATATAATGTGCTAAAAACGAAATTAAGCCTAAATTACAAATGTTCAAGTTACATAAGCCATTGGATGATTGTAAGCCGAAAACAGATTTTGTATCTCACAAATAACACAAGTTCACTACTTACTAAACTCAGTACAGCTATTGTTCAAATTAATGCTAACAAAATTAACGCAGTTTAAACATTTTATTTCGTAGTACTTACTACGTAATGGCAGAAACATGAACTTAATTTCGTATTTTATGTACGAAATGATTCCAAATAAATTAGAGATCAAAGTAACTCAACACAATTTCAAAAGCCAATCTAAAGGTATGGGTAAAAATACTCTGATCCTTGTCTTAACCAGAGATACTGATGCGCAAGACAAACACTAAAAAGGCATCCACTGGGGGAAATCAACATGTGTATATACACATTTTACTAGGAACACATTATGTTCAAACAGCAAAAACAAAATTGGAGCCAAAATAGGAATACATTCCATTCCAATATACATTATTCCAACTATACATGTACACGCTAGATTGTTGCCTAATGCCAAGGTACAGAGAAGGGCGCAAAAACCCTGAGCACATAGCCCAACTGTTTAGCTATCTGTATGTGTTGAATTATCAGTATTGGCTCTTCACTCGTTTCTGGAGAGAGCTGATTGAGGTTAGTCTCGGTCAGGTCTAGGCTAATTCCACTTGAGACTCGCATTTGAATAGTAAATTCCACCACATCATCATGGTTGCTTACATTTTAGCTCGCGGTAGATGATTCTTTAGACTTCTCTGTCACTGTGTCCTTGTCTGAGTTGCAGGTCTCACTAGTCTGTGTTTGACTAGTTTGTGTCTGAGAAGTCTGTGTTTGACTAGTTTGTATCCGAGTAGTCTGTGTTTGACTAGTTTGTGTCTCAGTAGTCTGTGTTTGACTAGTCTGTGTCTGAGTAGTCTGTGCTTGACTTGAAACCTGAGAATCGGATGCAATTCCAAGAATAACCAGCAGAGCCCTAAAAACACATTCAAAAACTCAGAATCAATGTTGTTCACAAACAAAAACAAATTGGCCACACCCTCTCCCAAAGAGAAACAGTTTTTAAACAAGAATGAAACGAGTTCACCCTCAAAAAGATGTAGAGAAAGGAAAGAAAAAGATAAATTCATGGCATTGTTGTGCCTAGTGAATTTTTGAACCTCGGAAGTTTAGATTGTATATCTGGCTGGCTAGCATGAGCAATCAATGGTGCCTTCAAGGCTGAAATTCTATTTAATGCATTCTCTAATTGTGCTGGAGGCAGCTGCTTGCAAGCATACACCACAAGAAAACGCATTAGAACACGTTTTAAAACTAAAAAGCTCTCAGAAAGACCATCTAAAATCAGAAACTCCAAAAAGAATAAGGAATGTGTATCCGAGAAAAAAATACGAGGCGGTACATACTTAATAAGCATCTTTTTTCACTATGAATTTTTTAAATTAAATTAGTGAAAAATAAAGGAAAAAGGATCCGTTAAAATGATAATTAAATGTGAGCAATGTAATTATTTAAAAAAATAAATTAAAATGACTTTTACATTTTATTAACCCTTCTCAAACCCATTTGGTATATAGAAGTGAGGTCTATCTTAACAGATAATTAAGCTCTAATGTTGATTGCCATCTAAAATATTTCTTAAGAATACGGACCGTGTTCACATAAATAAATTATAATAATGTAACTACTGCAGTCATATTTCCAATTGTATGAGTATCATTACTCTTGCAAGCAAAGCTGCCATATGCACAAATGACGGGAGCAGCATGGCGCATGACGTACAAAATGTACAATCTGAATACAATTAAGATTGTTTCAAAAGCTCTCCCAATAGCCACAGGGAAATGCACAAAATTCTTATGATTTAATAGAGCAAAGTACAATTTGAAAGCAACAGCATTAAATTGTGATATTAACAGTTTACCCAAGAAATCAACAGTAAAGTTTCTCTGTAGCTAATGTTCATATTTCGTGCAGAGCTCTTCTAGAACGTACAAATAATTGATATTTTCATCTTAGAAGTTATACGTTCATCATATAGAACAGGTATGTAAGGGTGCAACAATGAACAGAGACAGTGAAAACTAATTCAGAACTGTTCCGTAACTTGAAAAACGATAAGTTCCTGATAAGAGAAGTAAACACAGATAATAATACCTGAAGCAAAATGCCAAATGACTGTGGTTTTGTCAGCTGCACACACTTCAAGAACCCTACCCACAACTTCGGGTATTTCCATATCTGCAGCAGTTCATTTAGTGATGTGTAAGTACACTGAACAATAGAATAGATTACAAAAAAACATAAAACAATAATATATGCACCTGCTTTGTCACAAGGCGAGAAAGAATCCCCATGATGAAGTCCACCTACAGCAGTTTATACAAGTCAATTATTTGTTCGAATAGACCAAATTCAAACCAAACAGAAACAGATAACAATGTACAATGGTAGAATGTTTTCAGTTAGAAACTAATCAATTAATCAATGTTGGCATATTAATGGACAACAGGGAAAAGATAAATGGCAAAGCTTTAATGAATATATATTTGGGGCTTCAAAACCAGAAATATAGTTGTAAGTTGTACTTGAGAAAACACACAAAAGTAGAGAATGAATTTGAGAGAGTGAATCTCCCTCTCCTAGGATTTCATATTTATAATAACTTTGGATACATCACATACATTGTACGAGTGGGAAGAGGAGAGTATGACAATATATCTAGGACCTAGGTACAGCACAAAGCACACAATAGCTTAATAATAAATTATATTTAAGACTATTTATTCTAACGCTCCCCCTCAAATTAGAGCATACAAATTTTATGTTTCAATCTTGGAACAAATAAATTCTATCTGAGGTCCTCTCAAGGATTTTGTTAATACATCTGCAAGTTGATCATGTGATCCGACAAACTCAATGCATATTTGCTTGGACAACTACTTTTCTCGAATAAAATGGCAATCAATTTTTATGCGTTTAGTCCTCTCATGGAACATTGGATTGGAAGCATTGTGAAAAGCAGCTTGGTTGTCACAATACATCTTCATTAGCTAAATCTCAAAATTCTAATTCTTGGAGGAACTATTCTACACATTGTTGAGTATACTTGCATGCATACTCATCACCTGTGCAGATCAAAGCGAGTAAGAGCGGTGGCTTGCTGAATCAAAGGATTCGATATCTCGACCCTTACTCGCTCGCGTGCTCACGTTCTTCGATTGGGTTCTAGAGGCCAATTTTTGTCAAAAAAATAATACCTTTTCAGATCTGAAGTACCAAGACAAGGCCCAATAAGTCAACGAAAAAAACCCATTCTGCTAGGGTTGTTATATTCATTCTCCTGTTCTTCTCTCGCGTCACCGCCACTCACATTGCCACTCACGTCGCTTCCACACCTCGCATTGCCACTCAACGCCGCTCACCTTGTTGTCAGGCCTCACCGCCGCTGGTAGCAAATGATTGATGCATGTCTTCGTTCGTAGCCGCTAGTCGCTGGCCATTCATCACCTCTCACTCCTCTTTGCTCGACGATTGTTGTCGATCATGGCTCGTTGCCAGTTCCCACAAACTTGCCGCTCTGTTTGTCACCGTTTTGTTTCCTTGTTGTTGCTCGTTAATGGTGTGTTGGGTTTGTTGTATTTATTTTTTTCTGTTTTGTACTTGTTGTTTTGATGTATTTATTATATGATTATATTTACATTTAAAGGAAAAAATGGCATCAAGTGACCCTAGTAGAAAAGGAAGTGGAAGGATTGATCGTGTATGGAATCATTGTGTTTCTATTGATAGGAAAGCAAGAAATGTCAAATGTAAATATTGTGAGAAAGTATTATCAGGAGGAATTTATCAATTGGAGCATCATCTAGCAGGGACTTCAAAGGATGTTGGAGCATGTATAGTAGTTTCTAAAGATGTTAAAAGAATAATGTTGGATATGGTCTCTGTGCTGTAGCAAAATTTGATTAAAAAATCAATAGCTAAGGAAGGTTTATGGATAGTAGTATGGATAATTCAAACAGTGCTAGCAAAATATTAAGTCAAGAAGAGAGTAAGGGATCATCAAGTATTTTCAAGAAAAGGAGCATTCAAACTACTGTTGATTCCATTTTCAAGAAAAGTGAGAGGGAGGATGCATGTCAAGGAATTGCTCTGTTTTGCAAGTGAAGAATTTAGAAGGATGCTTGAGTTGGTTGCTAAACATGATGTTGGATCTAAGCTACCATCATACCGTGAAATTATTAGGGTGAAATATTTGAAACAACGGGTGAAAAGACCATTTCATCTTGGAAGAACATAAACTATTTTGGAAGAAGAATGAGTGCAGAATAATAAGAGTGATAGGAGGAGAAGGACTATACTTAATTTTCTAGTAAATACTCCAAAGGGGATTGCTTTTTTCCAAGTCTATTTACGCTTCTAACATATGCAAGACAACTGAAAAAATTTTCAAGATGATGGATGATGTTAATGAGGAGGTTGGAAAAGGGCATGTCATCCAAATTATAACTGATAATGCAGCAAATTACAAGGCAGTTGGAGATTTGTCAATGCATAAGAGAAAAAAAGTTATATTGGACACTTTGTGCAGCCCAATGCATTGATTTAATGTTAGAAGATTTTGAGAAAAAAAATACCACTCCATCATGAAATAATAGCCAATGGTAAGAAAATCACAACTTTCATCTATTCAAGAACTAGTCTTATTTCCTTGTTGCACAAATATACTGAAGGGATAGATTTGATAAAATCAGCCACAACTCATTTTGCCACTTCTTATTTGACTTTGGGATGCTTGAATGAAAATAAAGGATCACTTATTGGGATGTTCACATCCAAGGAGTGACAATCTAGTAAATTTGTAAAGACTGGAGATGGAGGGTTTGTGGAAAATTTGATACTGGATAAAGGATTTTGGAAGAATATTTTTAATTGCTTGAAAGGTGTTCTTCCCCTAATTAAGGTGTTGTGCATGGTTGATTCAGATGAAAAAACAACCACGGGATCTATATATGAAGAAATGGATCTTGCTAAAGAAAAGATACAAAGTTTTTTCAATGGAGTTAGTAAATGATAATAATAATAACTAATTATCTTTCACTTATATTTGATTTTCTAATTTGTTTTTTTACAAATATAGACTTTGTTTGGAGATTAATTTATTTATTTTTATCTTATTTAGCTACATTTCTCAAAGGAAAATCATTGATCAAAGATGAGACAACCAATTGCATAGCTCATTACATGCAACAGGCTATTACCTTAATCCCACGTTGCAATACGATCCTGAGTTTAAAACTGATTATGACGTGAAACGTGGAATGTTTGATTGTTTGGATACGTAGGTACAAGACATTGATGAGATCAATAAGATTGATGCTCAAATTGAGATTTTCAAGAGCAACTCTGGATTTTTTGGTAGTCAAATAGCTCAACGTGCACTCAAAACCAAAACAGATAGGAATCATATGATGATTAACATCCGAAATTACATACTAGTCTACAATAAACAATTGAATTCCTTTATTAACATTACAACATTTCCTGGGATAAGCATGATTCTTACCAGCGTTGGAAAAGCACCAATTGCTTGTAACACTGTACGCATGAATAGTAAAGGAGGAGGAATCTGCTCAACCTGCATTAAAAATCATTTTCCATGTGAGATAAACTAACTTGTATAGGCATTCCAAACATAAAACAATTTTCACATAACACACCAACTGATTCAAAACTCTGGCAATAACTTCTTGCGTAAAAGTTTGTCGTTGCTCAAAACAAGCATTGCATGCATCTGTCACCTGCATATCAAAACACTTGGTTGTGAAAAATGTTTCATTTTTTAACAAAACCAAATATCATCATATAACTACCTTTTTCAAGGGAATTCCATCCCTTTCAGGATCAATTCCATGAATTGCAATTAAAACTTCAGCAGGAGAAAGCACCGGACCAGATTGTGATGATCCCTGCGAAAGAACTCTACAATTAAATCAATTACAAAATTGTGCTCAACAGTTCAGAACTAATTTTTTATTGAAGTGAAGTGTATAATATCCCATAGGGTTTTGCGATCATGAAAGTTGAAACTTAAATACAAGCACTAAATTTCATGCGTAGGGATAATCCTAACAAATGAGGCATTGTTTGTTGAACTTTGACAATAAATTTACCAAAAATAGTATTTTAAAACTATAGCCATGATTGTGCCTCAAATTGCAGTAGTTTTTATTTATTACTTTAACCAGAAATCATCATGGTCTTCCTGTAAACTATCTGGCATAACATTATGCATATCAAAAACATTTGATGAATTTTTGCAATTCCAAACTAATTTGTACAATTCACTCCAAGACACAGGCACAAAAACAAGTTGCTCAGCTATTTATATCTTCATCTTCATGACTCATACTGTATGAATTCTATCATCAATATACTAACTACCATGCTTGGTTGTAGCTCCACTTCAGCTCTATAACTATAAAGAAACAAATGATTACCTGTAATATGCGACCAAGTGCTATTTGGAACTTCTCCAAAGGAAGATTCACGATGTGAGGAAAAATCGGTATTACCTGTCAAATGATTTGTTAAAACATGTCCGCCAAATGAAAGCAATGTCATTCAAGATAAATAAAAAGTAAAAGAAAAAGATATATAACTATAGGATAAAACAATTCTTGCTCAAATGAAATCCATTTTTTTTGTTATATTTGTAGAAATTATAAAATAGTCCTATGTAATCAAGAATATCTAGATGATATACGTATTAGGAACATTTTCATCTATTCCCATATAATATCATTTTTATTTATTCCCATATAATATCTTTGTTATTAGAGGATATCAAATCTCCTCTATTTATTGTATTAATTCCATTTTCTCAATATAAATATAACACTCGTAATGACTTAGAAACAAACGATTCCATATAAATATTTACTTTTTCCAAGCGCCTTCTTCAAAACCATTTTGGAGGATTTTGCTTTTGTGAACTTTTCTCCCAAGTTTGCATTCACTGTTCTAGCATGCTTCCAAGGAGTTTTCCCTCTCCTTCGGTTATTTTTTATTGTTTTTTCCAGCTTTGCAGTTAAAAAATGTCTTGCAATACCACATCAACCTCCAGAATAGATTCCCATCTTTTCTAACCATATCAGTATTAAGAAGATGAACGTCTTTAACTATTCCAATTGGACTTCCAAAATTGGGTTATGGTTAAGTGGGTTGAGCTACAAATCCCATCCCACTACCACTCTTGAACATAAAAGGAGAACAATGAATAAAGTTTGATGCTAAATTTTGTAGTGTTATTAAATCCACTATTCACACCTCATTAATACCTATTTTCCGTCCCCATGAGGCATACACATCAATTTGGAATGGAGCTCATGCCCTTTATACCAATGACACAACATTTGTTCAACGTGCCAAGATCTCTTTAACACTACTTTCTCAACGGTATTTCGAGGGTCTTGTGTCTGCTTATCTTGGGCGGCTTCATGCTGCCTTACATGATGATTTTAATGAGCTCCTTCAACCATCTATAGATATGAAGGAATTTGATTACTGCAGTATGTTCTTTATGACCTTGGGCTTGTATGGCTTGCCACAAGGGTATGTTGCTACCTGTAAGATTTTGGGATCACCAGTAGACCCTACTACGACTTCTGCATCATTTGTGCTCCTTCGTATTCTTCAAAAGAATAAACACGGAGACACATACATCGTCTACAAGGGAAACCACTGTCATTGCATGACAAAGTAATAATTTTGAACAGACTCACTGGTAATTCTAAAAATGTAAACATTGTCACCACATTGGACATTCAACTGATGGGTATTATTCTCACACAACTTTGCCCCGACATCTACTTTCGAATCATTTTTTGCTCCTACACCACCAATTGATCTATCTCCAACAACATTTGAAAACTTTATCAAATGTTGCGACACACCAATTTACTAGTAAGGTGGTACACTTAGTAATTCATGTGATTGTCTCTGTCAATCTCCTTCCCTTGGTCCTTGGATCATTAGATCTGGTGCAACTGATCACATATCTCATAATTGCTCTCTCTTCTCCTTTACTACTATTTTCAATTTGCCTTTTATAATTGTTGTCAATGGTTCACAAACACAAACTTCCTACATTGGTACCACCCAACTCCTCTGATGCTTTCCTGTTGACTTGGATCTTTATATCCCTCATTCCTTCTAATTTACTGTTTGTTACTCGATTGATCAATCTCATGATATTATTCTCACAAAATGATGTTACCTTGTAGGATCATATGTCAAGTCGAATGATTGGCATCAAATGTGAGTCACATGGTCTTTACTATATCTCCCCATCACCATTGTTATGTGCATGAACCTGAGCAACCTCCTAGATTTGTAGCTCAAGGGGAAACATTTAATATGGTATGTCATCTATGCAGGTCCCTGTATGGTTTTGGGCGTTTCAGACTATCATCCGACACTTTGGAATGATACATTATTCTCTTTCTAATCATCATTCTCTCCAAGGATGTATCTATCTCATTGCATATGTGAACACATTGTTATCACATAAGAGAGTAAGGAGCACATTATACAACTAAGGATCGACTATATTTGTAGTACTCATATGCACATATGACTTATATGCTTCAGCTTGAGGACCAAGGATCGATTATACTTGTAGTACTCATGCACATATAACTTATATGCTTTGGCTTGAGGACCAAGGATCCATTATATTTGTCATACTCATATATGCACATACAACTTATATGCTTCAGCTTGAGAAAAAGTATTATAATTATAGAAATAAGAAATTGGTCCTATATAATCAAGAATATCAAGATTATATATGTATTATTACGAATGCTTTTATTTATTCTCATGTCTTTGTTAATAGAGCATATCAAATATCCTACATTTATTGAATTGATTCATTTTTCTCAATATATATAAGGCACCTGTGTTGTTTCGAAAACACACAGCTTCAGCCTCATGTTTCTCTCTTACCTAGAGTTTAACATTCTTGATATAAATAAATCATAATTTTATAAAAGCAACAACGAAATTTATGTCCAAATGAAAGAATAACAAGGAGTACCTCGTTGCTTGGTAGGAATGGTAATACCGGAATAAGAACCTCTGCATCCTGTATAGAATCAACCAACTATTAACCATAATCCTAAGTTTCAATGTGAAATTGCTAAGACAATAGTTAACAATACCTTGAGTTTGGTCTCGTGCAACCTTTTCACAGTGCTTACTAAATCTTTAGAAGGGATCGTACCATCTGTAAGTGTATGCAACACCTGACATTTCAGTGCAAAATTATCAATATCCAATATATTTCAAAAAATTCAAACTAATGAAAAATTATACAAGGTAAAACAGTAAACCTGCATTAAAAGATTCTCGCTTCCATTTGGAGGATCCGAAATAGTTTCAAGGAGGTCTAAAGATGAGCCCATAGTACGTACTAGTATTGGAATTTGACGATGTACTGCCTGCAGCATACATGTAATAATGTAACTTATTGACACAATAGTTGATAATATTCACTAGTCCCCATATTTAAAAAACCGAAACCTGCTTCACTGCCTTTGATGTGCTCCTATAGATGACAAATATTTGGCGAAAGAGAGAATGTTTCTGCCATCATAAAACATCCATATGTATTACTTCTAATCAAATAACAGAACATAATGCACGAAAGGATGTATACTAAGAAAAATAAACAGTACCTTTGTACATAAAGCAAAATACAATGACATGCACCTCTGAGCCTCAGAAACTGAATCTGGTGAGACACTCTCAGATGTGCATGATTGACGATTATCGGAGACAGCTTTAGTGCTGCCACTCAATGATGATTGTTCGTTTGAAACCTTTTCAGCATCAGGTCCCTGAAAACGAAAAGGGAAAAAACAAACTATCATATCAAGTTCAACAAATGACATTAACTTGCCATCCAGAGGACTCACGAAAAAAAAGTAAATCCATAAATGTGTCAATACCTTTTGTGAATCAGCAATAGACCCTTCAGCATCTGTAAATTCAAACACATCATCACTTGTAACTGAGAAAAGCATTTTCTTTGCAAAATCTTCTATTTGCTGAGAAATGGATGACAAAGGATAAAGCTTATTTGCCACCTGCAAGAAGAGCTCAAATTGACAAATGCTGCTGTGCAGTCAACTAAATGATTCAACAAGAATTTATACTTAATTTACCAGACGTATCGCCTTCATACGCACTTCTTCCAAGTGATGCACTGCACTCTTTCATTTGAAAATGAAAAATACAAAATTAAGATATCAGATGTAAGGCCAAAAACTTGCCATTACAAGGAAAGCAAGGTTTGAAAATTCAGATTCTACAATTCAAGGAGAAAAGGAAGGGAAACTTATCATCAAGCCAACTCTTAAAAGTTTAATTTAAACATAGGAAGAAAGAAAATCAATGGTGACTGGAATTATGAACGACAAACCAAAACAAAACAAATAACACGAACTTTGTATGATAAAAGTAGGATAGAAAAACCTGTAGAGCAATTTGTAAGCAAGTATCTCGGATCGGAGGCCTAAGAAGAATCAAACTCCATACAGCACTTAGACCTTGAGTTACTCTATCCGCATTCAGTGAGTGTAACTCCTTTTCACCTCTATCCCCATTTCCCGGAGAACACATGTTTTCTAAAATTTTCAGAACTGATTTTGGTAAATAAGGAGATTCACCAAGCAATTTACTTAATGATTTATCTGAAGGTGGAAAGGAATCTCTAAGTGCTTCTGCCTGCATTTGAAGTGAACCAAAATCTCAACTCATGCCTTGCAAATGGAGACAAAAGAATCAAGAAAGAAAAACACAGACCACTGTAAGGAGGAATTTTTCATATACAGAAGCTGCAGTAGTAGAAGAAAAGAAGTCAGGCTCCTCTTCAGCCTCACCAAATAATCTGTAGAGGACACGCAATGTCAACTCGTGTCCCTGAGACATTAAGTAATCATTGTCAACAGTGTCCATCAAGTCTATTAACATAATAGATGTCCCGAACAACAAGATGTTTATAGTCATTCCACATACATGATTTAGCTCGAGAAACAACAGTGTCTGTCAGTAATCATATTTTATTATTCCATATGTAGCAGATCATAATTGAAGTGTATACAGTAAATATCCCTGAATCATAGGGATCTAATTATATCCCTGAACATAGGGATCTGATTACATTCAGTGTCGTTATTATATTAACGAAATTAGTTTTACAATCTTGTATAAATATCTGACGTACTCTTAGCAATAAAATAATTCTATTCTACCTAATTTTTGAGATGGTATCAAAGGTTCAAATCCTGAGAGCTGCCTCTGACTGCATATCCGAACATCCTAGATGACAGCCTTCCTTGCTGTCAGTAATCTACAATCTTAGAAGACAACCTTCATTGTTGTTGATCATCTCTTTGAAAGCAAACTTAATTGTTTAGGGTGTTATCTTGCCATTTTGCCTTTTTCTTGCTGCACTCATGGTGGATTCAGTTGACATGAAATCTGAAATAGGGAAAAGTAAATCCCAGCAATTTTTCTTCTTCCTCTTATTTAATAAAGACCAACAGAGAGAAGGTCCCTCTACAACATTGTCATCTTGGTCCTCCTTCCTTTAGAGTCATAAAATTGTTATTTCCTTCCCTTTTTAATAAATTAGTGTGGAGAGTCTCCGTTGTGAAGTGTGTGAACTTGCCAAACACAAGCATGTACAATTTTCCAGTCAGTAAAAAAATGAGCAGTTCTCCCTTCTATTTAATTCATACTGGTGTGTGGGGTCCGTCAAATATATCGAATGTATCACCTTCATAGATGATTGTACTAGGGTTACATGGGTCTTCCTTCTAAAACAAAAATCAGAAGTCAGCTCTATGGTTCAACATTTTTTTTCAATTGTAAAAAATCAGAGGGATTTTATATAGAAGAAATGGGAATACAAATGAAGCTTACATTGACTTTGACCAAACAGAGATAGTAACTGACAGGAGATCCACTTCTGTATATTGTACCTCTCTTGGAAGAAACTTGGCAACTAACTTGGAGAAGTAAAAAGCAAAAAGTTATAACACAATCTAGTGTTAAATCCGAATTTCAAGCTGTGACACAAGGTACATGTGAATTTTCTTTGGTAGAAAATGATCTTAGAAAACTTGAAGATTAATTGGGATGGACCTACGAAACTCTACTGTGATAACAAACCACAATAGCCCATAATCTTGCTCAGCACGGTTGAACAAAGCACACTGAAGTGGATAGACATTTTATCAAGGAAAAGTTGGACAGTGATTTGATTTGTACTCCACATGTACCTTCACAAGGTCAACTTGCAAACATTCTTTCTAAAGGATTGAGCAGTCCAGCTTTTGATTAATATGCAGCCAGGGAATGGAAAACAATTATTCTTCTGCTTGAGGGGGAGTGTTGGAAAACAGGAGCTGATGTTTCTTATTTTTCTAAGTATTTAACTAGATCCAATGTACTTTGGGAAGTTGCGATAGTTTAAATCTTCTCCTTGAAAGAATTGATGTCAGTTAGTACCTATGTAACCTTCTGATTATTAATAGATAAAAATGCTGGGTGGAAACTCAACTCAAGCATATTCAGAAAATACACTCTGTCTCGCTCAAACTTAATTTCTTTCTTTTAACAAATACCAATTCTAAATCCAATACAAGTAAACATGTTCCTTTAATCCTTATATTCTCCACATCCAGCATGGCAGACATTTCCTTTTTGATGAAACATGTATGACAAAATTGAACCCATTTGGATAACATATCTCCAATGAAGTAGAAAAGGCCAGGTCTTCCAAGTCCAGATTTTCAAAATGCAATTGAGCTAAGGAACCTACATTTTCAAAACCAGTTCATAATTGATTTTATAGAAATACAAGTCTACCCTCTTTATTATAGGCACTTTAGGATCTCTCAAAACATTAAATTGTTGGAACATGAACATGTGCAAAAAAAAGAAGATATCATGCAATATTACACTTCATTTCTTATAATTACGCGTCATTGATGAGGAGCTGCGTCAAAGCTAATAAGAAAAAAAGTTGATAGAGAAGCATTAACATTTGAGACAAGAGCTCACCTCATGACTAGTGTAATCAATCAAAATATGCTTCTGTAATAGTTCCCATGGGTCTAATTCTAAGGGAAACTGCATGAACAGAAAGAAGAGTGCATGGTATCAATTACAAAGTGGCTGTAAGCAAATACACACACAAACCGTTAGAAAAAATAATTGATTTTGGGATCTTAAGGGCATTTGAATTACATAAGTTGAAAGCATTTAAGAATAGAAAGAGAAAAAGGATGGTGAATGCAAGCGACATCAAAAAATCAAATATGAACAAATGAACAATAGCAATGCATTAAACTAGTAATGAACTTTATATCCTAATTTCTTGAAAACGATAACTGTAAGACATGTAACATGAAAACATTTAATATTTAAATTAATGCCATGGTAACCTACGACAGTTAAAGGTTATGGCAATCATAAATCATGTTAATCCTATTATGCTGGAGATAATATTTCCTTGTACAGTTTTAATTACATTCCATAATTAGGAGGATAATTTGGAGGATTAATAGGCTAACACTATATATTATACTTATTGTACAGGATCATTGATCCTGAATTATAGGGATCGATTGTGTCTATCATAAATTAAGATTTTCATTATTAGGTCTTTTGTATTCTATTTAAGAGCAATTGCTCTTCTATGGATATTATCAGAAACAGTTTTTTCTGACATGGTATCAGAGCTCTAAAATCCTTGGGCAGGAGTTAGACCATTATAAGCATTTGAAGCAAAATGTAACAAAGATGCTGACCTACTCAAATGCAACAAGGAGAAGAACAGAATCTACAAGTTCCTGACGGGAATAAACAATGAGTTTGATCCTATTAGAATTCAAGTGCTAGAAGAAGCCTGTAGAGGGGTAATGTTAGAGCCCCAATAAACTGAAAGTTTAGCCTTGCTTGTACAAAGCAAAGGGAAGAAAGTTGGAGAAGGGCAGATCACTTCACCTTGAAATGAAATAGAAGGAATACATATTCCTTACTCCTATGCACTCAATGCCTCTAAAGACTGTGTTTGGGTAGTTGACTCTGGAGCCACACACCAAACTACTCAATCATCTACTGGGTTTATATCTTATAGACCCTGTCCAAACAACAAAAAAAAATTGCACTTGCAGATGGAACTTTCATTAGTTGTTGGAAGAGGAGATATTATGATAAACCAGAATCTAAGTCTGAAGGAAGTTTTGCACGTACCCAAATTATCTGTGAATTTGATTTTTGTTCACAAGCTTACAATGGATTTACACTGTTTGGTGTTTTTTTAATCGTATAACATGCTAATTTTGGGATCACGAAATGGTGAAGATGATTGGACTTGCTAAGGAAGACAGTGGACTCTACCTTCTAGAGGACACTAACAGGATGCGTAGCACTAAGAGTCAAATTCCTTTGTCTTTGCTGTTAGAAACAACCCTCTACGATCAAGAAGAAATCTGTTTATTGATATACACATTGGATTGGTTGTCCCATTAAAAAATGATCCACCACAAAATAGTGTATATTCAATGGGAATGTTGTCTCTTGGAAAAGCAAGAAACAAAATGTTGTTGTTTGATCCAATGTAGAAGCTGAATATATATCTATGGCTCTGGTTACCTGTGAACTTGTGCAGATTGGACAACTCATTCAAGAGTTAAAATTTTGTGAAGTTGAGTCGATGAAGTTGTATTGTGATAATTAGGAAATCGTTCATACTACTTCTAATTCTTGTTTCAAGAAAGGACCAAACATAGAGATTGATTATCATTTCATCAGGGAGAAGTTGTTGTCCAAGGAATTAGGTACTACATTTATCAGATTTAACGGCCAACTAACAAAAATTCTCACTACATCCTTGAGAGGGTCTAGAATTCAGTTTTATGTTCCAAGCTTGGTGCATACAACTTTTGTGCTCCAACTTGAGAAGTATTAAAATTACGATTGTTTGTATTGCACAGCTTTCATAAAGCTACTTTTGGGGTGTATGTAGCTAGCTTAAGGGTAGAGTGTTATAGGGTATACCTTTTCTTTACAATGTACTCTTTTCTCTTTCATATATAGCCTATCGTGTCACCTACTATCGACCACGATAAATGTATTCTCACACTCGAGATGTTCAGCTTTGACATGAAGGGATGGGTTAGTGATCCTATATCGATTAGAGATATGGTCAAATTATAGCACATAAGTGGATGCAAAACTCAACTTAAAAACAAGTTTCTAAGGTTGAATTAGACTTAAAGTTCACTTCCTAAGATATCTCCATAGAAATTTAATTAAATATAACCACACCACCCTGTCTAGCTTAAGAAAGAAGGCTATAAAAAGGGGTATACTGTTAGAAATTGGGATCAGCACAATCAAGGAAAGGGGTGAAAGGTTTAATGTAGAAAAGAATTAAATAGAGAAAGACAATTTAGGTTGTTAGGCTAGGACAGTTATGGTTGTCGCATCTCTGCCGCCGCTTTCGCCGTTGTCACCACTATCATCACCAACTTTGCCGCTGCTTTTGCCGTCGTCACCACTGTCGTCGCCAACTTTGCCGCCGTCATCGACAATTGGGTTGGTGACACCACCGATCGACTCGTCGTGACCAGACAATCACCATAGCACAGATTTCGCGACGATCAAAGCTCCGGTGGAGCTTCACGTGCTTCTCTCCGCTACGTCAACATCGCCACTCTCAGTCGCGTGTAGCGACGCGTCCAGAACTTTTTCCAGTAGCAGTTACCACCGTCGGAGACGCTATGGTATCCTCGTTTAGGATCGACCTTCATTATTTTGATCGGAACCCGATTAATGTGTTAGGGTTTTTCTCTCTCCTATGTTGTTATGAACCTTTTGTGGTTTTTAGGAAAAGTGGACTCTGGCTCTAAGATTGCAGGTTAAGGATGACTTGAACTGGAGTGCGTTGTGCATTGGGTTATATGAGACCATGCCTCCTAATATTGTGAAACTTGCCCATGCAGAAACGAAGAGACCTATGTTGAAGGATACAAGAAGACCTTTTACGATTGAATTAGTTCTAGGTGTGAAATTCTGGGATAATGGCAAAATTATGGATCAATGGAAGCAATTTTATGAGAACCCTGATGATGCTAGTGTTAAAGATAAGGGGTTAAACCGCCTGCCAGATGTTTTAGAGAAACGGGAGAAAACAAATGACAACAGTAGAAGTGCATTTTCAGCACTAGCTTCAAAACAATACATGGTTCTTGATATGGATCTTGAGATTTTAAGAATAATAGGAATGGAGAATATTCTAGCATGCTCTATGCCCAACTAAACCAATGTGTTACTACAGTTGGAAAGAGATTGCTAAAGACATGGCTTGTAAGACCATTCTGTCACGTGGAGTCCATTAAGGAATGCCAGAAAGTTGTTGCAGGTTTGAAGGGAGTTAATCTACCTTCTGCACTAGAATTTTGGAAAATATTATCCAAGCTACCTAACATAAAGTGATTTCTTGCACACATATTTTGCTATAGAGAAACTAGGGGAAGGAATGCTAATAAAATTATTATGTATGAAGATGCAACTAAGAAGCAACTACAAGAGTTCATTACAGCTTTGCGTGGCTATGAACAAATGTTACAAGCATGCTTTTCGCTTGGTGGCATTTTGAATCATGTTCAATCAAGACAATTTCATCATCTGTTAGCACCAGAGTGTGTGCCTCAGCCTGTAAGGTAGTTAAAGAAATTGAGTCTAGAATTGAAGTATCTCAAGGAGCAAAGGAAATTACTTGGAGAAATTGCTTATGGAGGTGATCAATTTCTGGATTTCAACCTTGAGGACAAGGTTGTTTCAACGAAGGGAGTAATGTGAGGAATTGGGATCAGCACAATCAAGAAAAGGGGTGGAAGGTTTAACGTAGAAAAGAATTAAATAGAGAAAGACAATTTAGGTTGTTAGGCTAGGACAGTTATGGTTGTTAGCATTGGTTAGTGAGTGTTGTATGTAGGTTGGTCTATATAAAGACCAACCATTAGTTGTAGAGGGACTTTTGACTTTTGATTTGTGCATTGTGGCAGGCTTTAATCCTGTGTGAAAGGAAGAGTGCTTCCTTTGGGAGGGATATTGAGTTGCAATTCAGTATTTGTTTTGTTTGAAAATTCAATAAAAACATTCATAGAGAAGTGAGATTCTTTGTTTGTTCGATTTTCTTGGTTTCTCTTTCTTTGGTTCCTAACATATACAAATTAGAAAAATAAAATAAAATGGTTAGGCATTGGACAAAAATGCAAAGTAGGGCAGGTTAGCCTAATTTCTACAACTAAAAAAGGAAGGTCTGTATTCGAAAACCTCCATGACATCATTTTAGTCTCATCTAAAAGTACGAGACGGGGTCTTAAGAAATTAAAGTCATGGTAAATTTCATCAACAGGCAACAGTTATAGAATACAAAAATAGAATAAATCGAGTTGGATCTTCCATGCTTCCAAGGACCAAAAAACAGTTTAAAAAAATAAAAATACACCTAACAGTTGTCATTTTACAACTGAAATATAAAACTAGAAAATTTCTGGATAGAGTTTCACCTCAACTCCTAAATAAGCAAGTATCGAAAAACGGACTTTGGAGCCTCCAGCTGCAGCTATTTGCTTATATGCATCAATAATACGCATGAAACATGACTTTTGCAAATGATCCTTTTGTTCATCTTCAAGTTCAACAACTGGAGCAATCATCTTTGGCAAGACTAAACGGGAAGGCAACACAACTGAAGTAGCGGTTGATGACACCAAGCTATTGACATCTCTAACAGCCGCTTTTGGGCTCAGCTCCTCCGATCTATCTGTTGATATTGATGGAGCTAAGTTCAGGGGTGACCTCAGATCCAAACTTGTATCTTGGTCTTGGCTGCCATCTTCTAGGCCCACTTCAGTGGAAGCCAATAAAGAAGGAGCAAAAGTTTGTGACAAGGCATCACTACGACCAAAAGAATCCAGGCCAGGAATTCCACTTTCTGAGTTTCCAACATCATGGATGTCAGGAGGCATAGTTGTACCACCATTCTCTACTCCAGGTATACTAGCATCAGAAGTTGGAAAATCAGTAGGAGATGGTACATTTTCAGATATAACATTCATGACAGAATGAGCAGCACCACTATTTACAGCAGTTGCAGAAATTTCTTCCTCCCCTTGTGACTTCTGCAGTATGTATATCAAAGTCTTACTCAAAAAACAGTTCTCAACAATATCCTAAAAGAATAGACAGTCCAAATGTATAAATGAAAGGGAAAGATAGTAAATTTAAAAATAAAAGGTAAGGCCTAAAAACAAAAAAAACCAGATAATTAAGTAATTATTATACCTCAACCTCATTTGAAACTGATTGTTGTGCATCAAGAAGGGAAGCTATTGGTGGGAAAGTACTAGAAAGTGACATAACAGCCGCTACAAATGATGGTGGATATTTAGCCTTGTCATCAGAACCAATCATACTAATGTCTTGCAGTTGTTCATTTCCTTCAGAATTAGGGTAACTCGGCGGTAAGTTTTGCATATTTGCCATCACCACCTCAGCTAGCAAGTCAGCAGAAATACTTGAGATGAGAATCTCAAGATGCCCAACAGCTTTTTCACCTTGAGCAATCAAAGCACCAAATGTGGCAACAAGTTGCCGTACAGGCCCATTATCCACATCTCCTTTTGAAGATATTGATACGTTTGAAGGAGTCTCATCTTGAGTGTTGGAAGTGGTATGTTCATCCAACTCTTTCTTAGGTTCTTCCAAAGCATCAATTCTTGTCCTGACACGTTTTCCATGAACATCTTCGGCTAAATCACCTTCAATTTGTGATCCAGATCGTTTTCTTGACATATCACTGTGTACTGAATCATCAGAATTTATTGCAGGTTCCTCTTCCTGAAAAACAAATGTAAGCAATACCATGATGTCCTGCCAATATTAAATGCTATTTAAAATATTTCTTTTGACCTGCAATAATTCATGTAACTAACCACAACCATTTCTGTCATTGTAACCACAAGTCCAACTGTTTGGAATTTTAACAATTGCTCCTATTTCAAAATATTTCCCGTTTATAAAACCAAAGATTAAATTAAGGCAATAAAATAGCTTCAACTTATGAAATTTAACAGCATTCTACATACTATTGGAAACATAACAAATGAGAATGGACAGGACATAACCCCAAAAGCAAGCTCAAGTGAGAAAGACTGGCCCAAGTCATTATAACAAGTACTTCAGCCATATTCCCAGCCAACATGGAATCTAAGAACACATCTCATGCATAGAACTGGACATTTGCAGTGGGGGGGCCAACTAGTATAGAATCTAATATCAAACTAGAATTGAAAATGAACTAAGTCTATCTCAATTCTAAAGGGTAGCTAAGGAGAATAAAACTTTTCAATGTCATTATAAGTATATACATGAGTGCAAACCTGACTTTAGATGCCAATTTTGCAAAGATATTAGGTTTAAAGTCCATTTCTTAAGACCCTCAATACTAGACATAATAACCTCTATGCATGGGAAAAAACAAAAATGGCCTAAAATCCCAAATGATGATGTTTGATGTTTCACAAGAGATTTCCAGACGTGCCACTGGACAGGAAAATTTGTCACTGAACAACATACAGTGTGAAGCAGGACAGTTTTATTATATATAAAGTTTACATCCATCAACGCCTTTCTTTTCATTCTATTTATTTGGAGATACCAGAAGACTAATAAAGTTGGAAATAAATAATTAATGTCATCTTAATTTTCTAAAGCAACAAAAACTATGGAACAAAACCCATCCTCTAAAACTAAAATTTCGAAAGAGTACTCACTATATCTTCTGTAAACAAAAAAGAAATTGAAACTATCAATTTAATTGTCTATTTATATACACGCATACAGCTAATATTCCATCCAGCCTATACAAAACCTCCATACTTACATGTTCAGAGATCTGAGATCAAATATGTAAGAAACAGAAGAATAATAAGTAATAATAAAATAAATAAACTTCTCAGGAAGAGGTGGTTCTTACCTTGATAACAGGTTGATCATCCTTCTCTCTCTCCATGCTTCCATTACTAGCTGAGATTAGGTGGAACACCCGATCTGCCTTTCCTTCGGACTCTATTTCCTTCAAGGCCCCTGCCAAACGATCTCTCCACTACCAAAAAAACAATAATCAGTTTTCCACAATAACACCATATCAGACAAATGTCTTAAATATATGCACCAGTGTTATCAATTGCAGAAAATGGCCGAAAGCCAACAACATTCTATATCATTTAGCGGACTGCAATAATAGCATCATGTGCACATAGAGAAAACCACATAATGTTTAAACATAATATATATATATATATATGTTCTGTATTGTAAAAAAATAAGTTGTGTGCACATTAAACTAAAATACATATAAATCGGTATAAAACCAACTAAAGTTCAATTGGCTCAAGACTCAAGAGATGACAAGATGATGCAGGATAATGCCAAAACCACAACAATGATAGCAGCTGCAATAGCTAACAGAATCACAAATGCAGATCTGAGAATTTCTGCAATGCAATAACAATATACCACCACTGTACCGGCTGTTTAACATAATATGCACAAACTACTCATTTAAGAATCTGTCATGTAAACACATCATTGTAACAAATAGTGCATCATTGTGGGCCTTCCTTTGCAAACTACCTATGGCAGTAGGTCAAAAGTCCACCACACAACTATAGCAATGGCGCGACACCACCACCGTTAATAACAATGAATATCAAAATAATCAAAGAAGCTATTTGATATTTTCAGCCCATGAACATAATTAATATAAGTGATTATTTTTCGAAAATAAGCTAGACCAAACCATTCAATGCAAAACTAAACATGGACCACTCCCGACAGATTTTGTTGTTGTCAGCTAAACCAAACACACAACACAACAACACAACAACATTATCAATCATAGTATTCAATAGAGTTGAGAAATATAATGATGATGTCTCCAGACTCCAATTTTTCTCTTATAAGATGACAATCTATCTCAATATGTCTGGTCTTCTCATGAAAGGCAAGATTAGAAGTAACGTGTAATGCTATGTGGTTGGCACATATAAGGAGCATTTGTGAATTTTTTTCAAATTTAGGCTCATTGAAGAGTTGTTTTAGCCATATGAGCTCACAAATGACTAATGTCATTGCTCAGTATTCAACTTATGCACTTGATTTTACCACAACATTTTGTTTCATATTTTTCCACAATTTTATGCTACCACCAACAAAAACACAACATACAAAATGGAGCATCATCTATTGCTTGGTGACCCTGTCCAGTTAGCATCAGAATACTTAAAAATTTGAGCATTTCCCTTATCTTCATAATGAGGCCTTTGTCAAGAGCATTCTTAATATATACTTTAGGATTCCCAAATATCTTGACAAGAAGAGATTAAAAATTGACTTGATATGCTCACTGCAAATTCAATGTTAGGATGAGTTAATGAGATAATTTAACACGCCAATTGACCATTTCCCAAGGCCAGAATATGGTTCTCCTTGGTCTAGTACAAGTTTGTCAATCAAATTGGTCTGTCCACAAGTTTAGCATTTAACTTCCATGTTGCTTCTAGAATGACCATTGCATATTTTCCTTAAGAAATAACAAAGTCATCCCTAGATTATGCAACTTCTATACCAAGGAAATGCCTCAAGTGCCCAAAGTCTTTTGTCTAAAATTGTTGAGCAAAATATTATTTTAGTTGGACATTACTCTTGTTACCACTACCTATGATAACAACGTCGCTCACATATATAATGAGCTAAATACATATTCTTAAGAAAATTGAATTTAAACCTAATTCAACCTCACAAAATCGACTTGTAATGTGAGATTTGTACTCACGTATATACTATAATTTGATTTCATCCCTACTCAATGAGGGTTCTTCAACACTTCAACATACCCCCTCACGTCGAGGACTAGACATCTTGAGCATGAGACTAGGGGAGAATCTGATAGTAGGTGACACGATATGCCTAACAAATTGGTCCAGGATAGACTTTGAACAACTCTGATACCATCTTATGTGGAATTTAAGCCCAAACACAATCTCATGGAGGAAGAATGTATACAGGAAAGAAGGACAAAAGACAGCATCCTCGAAAAAACAATGAGGAAGATGATTGTGAAGAAGAAATGTCAAAGTGGTTTCAATAAGATGTTTGTTTTTGCATTCGGCTACTCCATTTTGTTGAGGAATATGAGCGATGTTTGATGAAATATAACATTTGCATGTCATGAGCTACTTGAACTGGTAAGCCAAATACTCTCGAGCATTGTCAATATAAAAAGTGCATATGGATATACCAAATTGTGTTTTGATTTCATTAGAAAAGGTTTCAAATGGAAAACACTTTTGATCGATTCTTCATTAACCAAATTCAATTACATGTAGAATAGTCATCAATAATGGTAACAAAATATTTAAAACCAGAAGGAATAATATTAAATTAAGGATTTCGAAAATCAAAGTGAACTATTACAATTACATGTAGAATAGTCATCAATAAAGGTAAAAAAATATTTAAAACGAGAAGGAGTAATTTAAATTAAGGATTCCGAATATCAAAGTGAACTATTACAAGGAGAGTAAGCTCATTTATTAAGACCAAGAAAGAACTAATGAATATGTTTTCCTAACTAAAATGACTCACAATTTAAACTAGACAAACGTTTTAAAATTGGCACCATCTTCAAAAATTTAGTCCAGTTGGGCTGTCCTAAGTGTGCATTAATTATCATTAGAGAGATCATAGGTGCACATACCAATAATGATAGAGAGAGATGGTAAAGGTCATACAACTCACATTTGACTCCAATCATCCTACGTGGCATCCAATTCTACAACATAACATTATATCCAGTGAAATGAGGATAATGACATAGAATTTGGTCAATTGGATGACAGATAGTAGATAAATTGGATCAAGTCACAAATGAGGTTACACTTGTGAAGGAGATTAAGTGCGTGTAGATAAATTACCAATATGCCCCACTAAGATAGTCTTGCTAGATCCAAAGTCCATGAGTTGAGCATTTGGATCAAGGGAAGGAGATTGAGACAAGTAGATAATTACCAATATGCCCCACTAAGATAGTCTAGCTAGTAGCTTGGCAAACTAACATCATTCGATGAAGTCTTCGCTATTGGAGTCATGCATGGCAAATCAGACTTAGTGTAGGAGCACCAGGTGACTTAACAATAGATGTCTAGGCAAAATGAGGGGGTTTCCCATGCAGCTTCCAACACCTATCAATGGTATGCCCAATGTGTTGGCAATGTTCACATTTTGGACAATTTCTAGAATTACCTATGTGAAAGCATCTAGAATTATTATTTTGTGATACAAAGGGAATATTTTCCTATAGATGAAGAATGTATCTTTGTGTTTATTTTCTAAGGAATGTAGAGGCATTACATCATTAATATAAAAGGCATGGGCATACAAACCCAAGGTCACAAAAAAGGTATTGCGGTTATCATGTTCCTTCTTTAAATTTTTATATGATGGAAGGAGCTCATTAAAATCATATAAGGCAACAAGAAGTTGCCCAAGATAAGCAAACATAAGGCCATCAAATCGTCATGAGCAAGAAATGTCAAGAGATCTTGGTACACACCATATATTAATATAAAAGGCATGGGTCTCACTCCAAACTAGTGCAAAAATCTCATGGGAAAGAAAGATATATAGCAAGGTGTGAATAGTGGATTTAATAAAACTACATAATTGAGCATCAATCTTCATCCATTGTTCATGTTCTTATGTAGGAACAGAATCAATAGTTGTAATGAGATGGGATTTGTAGCCCAAACCACTTAACTATAACTTGATTTCAGAAGAAGTTGAAAAGTTTGACTCGTCCATCTTCTCGATATTAACAATATGGTGAGAAAATGTGGAAGAATTTGCTTTGGATGTTGATTGGTTGCTAAAAGACACTTTTTTTGGAAAATAAAAAAAAATAATAATAAAATAATCTAAGAGAAAAAATAGATTGAACCACCAAACGAACTCCGATGGAGCAACCACCGCACAAGTAGGGTTGCACGAAGGAGGCGTATGGGAGTAGGTTGGTCAACCATCAAGCATCATTGTATGCGACGATTGGAGTTGCAAAGCTACTAGAGTTACGACCTATGTGAAGGTATGTGGATGGGTCCTTGTGTTGGTGTTTGTATAGTTGGATAGACTAGCTCAATGTGATCCCAACCCTATGCTCACCGAAGCAAACAAATGACTCCAGAAAACTCGCCGAACACAACATTTAAATCGTGCACATTAACCTCAGAGAAAGGTTTGCCACAAAAAAACCTTTGAAGAAAATGGGCCCACCAAGACAACAGGGAATTGAAATAGGCTCCGGATATCATGTTGAACTATAGGAGAGAGACATTGAGCTAAAACCATGCGTTTATGGGACAACGTGAATGCTTTATTTATATCGAGAAAACAAAATCAATAAAATAAATAGAAAATATTGGATATCCTTTATCAATAAAGATATTATACATAAATAAATAAAAGCCTTCTTAATAATACATGTATAATCTAGATATTCCTTATTATAAAAGATTTGCACCTTATATAATTATAACACCTAAAGTATACCTCGTAACATGATACCCAGAAATTTATAACCATTGACATGAACCCAAAGAATAATAAAACTAAACTATACACAATGAGTAAACAATATATGTTAAACACATTTCGTCTAATAGAATTACCGGAGCAGCACTTGGATGTGTACATTTCAAGCAAGTAAGAAAGGCATTCTTCAAAGCAAGATGTGCAGCTGATACACAAAACCCGTTAACGACAGAGCTAGAAGGTTCCAAACCGAGCAAAACTGGCAAGATCTTGCCATAGAATGCAGGCCTTTCATTTGCAATTGCTGACAGACTGGAATAGACCAATAACGAAGTCAATACTAAGAAAGTACCAATCAGACCAATGAATTTACAGTGTTAAAAGTTAGTAGTAATTGTAGAAAATAAAAATAATTAATTTACAATCTTAGACATCCTTAGGATTTCAAAATATGCATCATTTCTCTTCCAAACAAAAACCATTCAAATAAGATGATTTTATATTAGATTAAAAGAAGTCCTCTCTTTCTTTATCAGAACATGCATGCACATGCGCAGGTGTGACCGAGTAAGAGAAGCATTCCAATATTGACCAGCTGATCATCACAGATGTCTAATCAGGAAGTTCTAACCAAATAAAATTTTCTCTATTCATGTGTGTTTGTGAGGTTATGCGAGCAAATAGTGACCATCTGATTGTCATAATGCATGTTTCACAAAGAATAAAATATAAAGTCATGTGACCTTTTAAGTAGTCACATTGGACAGAAAATCAAAGAGTGTAAAAGAAAATATCAAATACCTTTTAATCAGCACAATGATAACTGAGTTACTAAGGGACTTCCCGTATGAAAATCTGAGTTGATCAAGCAAGAGACCCAAACTTTGGCTCGCTTCAATTTTCAAATCTCCAATATTGAGTACTGGATGACCCCGCCTGAGCCATGATATATTAAATTCCACAGGCTTTCCTACAAAAAAAAAAAAAAAAAAAAAAAAAAAAAAAAAAAAAAAAAAAAAAAAAAAAAAAAAAAAAAAAAA